>FWPU01000128.1_pt1 | contig 234245 bp, 207 predicted proteins | sample 2228361 | NCBI WGS metagenome assembly FWPU01 (sample SAMEA103939777, study PRJEB20133) | metagenome
TCTGGCCGCGCGGCGCGTGCCGGCATGGGTGCGCCCATAGTGCGCCCAATGCGGGCCAGGTGGCCCGAAAATGGGCCCGCAGGGGCCGCCAGAACGAGCAAAATCGTGCCCCCCAAGCCCGTACAGCCCGCATCGCTGCCCCTGCGGCAACTTGATCAGCGTTTCCTTAATGCAAACCATTTGCTCATAGAGGATAAGGATAACCCTTCCCATACTGTTTCTGGGTTGATAGGGTTTTTTTCTGAACTGTTAGAAACCCTTCATGAAATTGACTCGCGATTGTGTTTTGTACTAATTCCCCATGACTATAGAGGCAAGTGGAGTGACGACCGTTTGTCTAAGCTCATATACGAAAGCCTCTCCGAGCAAATGAAGGCTCACGTTTTAACTGTGGCTAACAGGATATCGGCTGCTGAGGCTAAGACAATTTGCTCGCATATTGATTTTCTCATTACAGGCAGGATGCATTTGGCCATCGCGGCATTAGGCCAGGCTATCCCTACGGCGGGCATCTCGTATCAAGGAAAAGTTCTTTGACTTTTTGAATTATTTCACATACAAGAGTTGGCTTTTTCGTTACCTCATCCGTTGGACGGAAGACGCTTTGCGGAAAAGCTACTGATCCAGATAGAAAACAGACACGCAATTAAAAGCCAGCTTGTGTGCCATCTAGACAACATGTTATCCCTGGCGTCGAAAAACTTTGAGGGTTTATAACTTTACTGATTGATCGGAGGGTTAAGTTACTCGCTTTACAAAATCAATAATTTTCTGACGCGCGGGCTCTCTCGGTCCTGGATACCTACTACCGCCCCTTGAGATACCGGTCATCGTCGAAGGTGCTCACCCAGGCCGGCCGGAAGACCACCAGGAGGGCGATGAGCATGCCGGTGATCATCCCCTCGGGAACCGCGAGGAGAAGGAGCAGCGGGAAGTAGCGGTCCGCGACGGTATGGAAGGGGTAAGCCCCGCCCAGCCACAGCAGCGCCCAGCCGGCGAGCACGGTGCAGATCATGGCCAGGGCAGCGCCCCAGTACCCGGGCAGAAACACGTAGATGAAGAAGTTGGGCGGCAAGAAGCGCTCGCTTCCTTTCAGGAGCGCATGGCTCACCCCCACCGGAACGAAGCCCGTCACCAAAGCGTTCAAAGGGTAGCTTGGCGGGTCGATCGCGCCGCCCAGCGTGCTTGCGGCAAGCACCAGGCTCATTCCAGCCATGGCGAGGCGCCAGCCGAACATGAGGGTGAGCAGCGTAGCACCCAGGTAATGGTATTCCACCCCCGGGAGCAAGGACGTCTTGACCGACCACAACACCATGAGCATGACACAGGTGCCGAGCCAGGCGTTGAGCTGCGTGGCATCCTTGAGCCGGGCCCAGGGCGCCCGGCGGACGAGATGCAGGAGCAAAATCCCGTACAAAGCGGCCGCGGTCCAGTGCCACGGGGCGGGAAGCAGGTCGAAGCGGATGTTCATGGTCGGGCTCCTCCGCATTATATCGGGCTCGCCGGGGAGGCAGACGGGACGCGCCTCTTGCACTATCATCATGCGGGCGGGCAGTGGATTCCCCTGGGTTTAGCCGGCTAATCGATGGAATCAACAACGCTTCTTCACGATCTTCCGAAGGCTTCGGCCGAGCGGGCACCTTCGAGCCGCGCCTTGACCTTCGGTGAGACGTCCCTTACCTATGGCCAGCTTGCGGCCCAGATCGACGCCTTCTGCGGCGCACTCATGGAGCTCTCCTTGGCTCGGGCCGAGCGGGTGGCGGTCTACCTGGAAAAGCGCTTCGAAACCGTCATTGCCATTTTCGGGGCCGCTGCGGCCGGGGGCGTCTTCGTCCCGATCAACCCCTTGCTGAAAGCCGAGCAGGTCACCTACATCCTGCGGGATTGCAACGTTCGGGTGCTGGTCACTTCCGCCGAGCGCCTGGAGTCCCTCGCGGCGGCGCTGGTCGATTGCCTTGACCTGCGGCACGTGGTCACCGTGGACGGAACCGGAGCCGGGAGTGATCTAGGCAATGTGCTCGTCCACGCTTGGGACACGTGTCTCGCGTCGCCGTCCCGGCCCGGCCACCGGGTCATCGATACGGACATGGCCGCGATTCTTTACACCTCCGGCAGCACAGGACGCCCCAAGGGGGTGGTGCTGTCCCACCGCAACCTGGTGGCGGGGGCGAAGAGCGTCGCCCAGTATCTGGAAAACGGTCCCGAGGACGCGATCCTGGCCGCCCTTCCCCTCTCCTTCGACGCAGGCTTTAGCCAGCTTACCACCGCGTTTCACGTGGGGGCGCGGGGGGTGCTTCTGAACTACTTGCTCCCCCAGGACGTGGTCAAGGCCCTGGCCAAGGAAAGGATCACGGGCCTCACGGCAGTGCCGCCCCTGTGGATCCAGTTGACCCGCGTGGCCTGGCCCGAAGGCATCGCCGAGCACCTGCGCTACATCGCCAATACCGGCGGCCGGATGCCTCTGGAGACGCTCAAGGCGCTGCGGGCGCGGCTGCCCAAGACCCGGGTTTATCTGATGTACGGATTGACTGAAGCCTTCCGCTCCACCTATCTGCCCCCGGAGGAGGTGGACCGCCGGCCGGATTCCATCGGCAAGGCGATTCCCAACGCCGAGATCCTGGTGCTGCGGGAGGATGGGACCCCCTGCGCCCCCAACGAGCCCGGGGAGCTGGTGCATCGGGGAGCGCTGGTGGCCATGGGCTATTGGAACGATCCGGAGAAGACCGCCGAGCGCTTCAAGCCCCTGCCCGGGCGGGAGGCGGGCCTCGTGCTGCCGGAAATCGCCGTCTTTTCCGGCGACACCGTGCGCATGGATGAGGAGGGATTTCTCTATTTCATCGGCCGCCGGGACGAGATGATCAAGACCTCCGGCTACCGCGTGAGTCCTACCGAAGTCGAGGAGGTGCTCTACAGCACCCAGCTCGTGGCGGAGGCGGCGGCCTTCGGGGTGGATCACCCGGTGCTGGGCCAGGCCATCGTGGCGGTGGCCGTGCCCAAGGATGGGCACGATCCCACGGCGGAGGCGATCCTCGCCGAGTGCCGGGCGCGGCTGCCGGCCTACATGGTGCCCGCCCACGTGGAGCTTCGGCAGGGGGCGCTGCCGCGCAATCCCAACGGCAAGATCGACCGCAAGGGCCTGGCCCAGGCTTTCGCGGGAATGTTTCGAGCTTCGTTGCGTGAGTGAACCTCAGCAAGCCACCACCCCTATCCCGGCAGAGCGGCAGGCCGCGGCGAGCCTCCGGTCGAGGGTGGCGAGCGGAAGGTGCATGCGCAGCGCAAGTTCCATGTAAGCGGCGTCGTAGGCCGAAATCCCGTGACGGTGGGCCAAATTCAATATCTGGAGCGCTTGATCGGAAGTATCAGGATCGATCTCGATGGGAAGCGCCCTAAGATCGGCGAAAATGCGCCGCCAGTCATCTTCCGCGAGACGCCCCCGGCGCGTTGCCACGAGCAGAACGTTGGCCACCTCGATGGGCCACAGCTCAGGCACGACCGCCAGGTCGGTCACGAGCGAATCGCGCAAAGCGTCTGTCTTATCGGTGGCCTCGTCCTGGAATACCCAGGCCATGGTCACCGAACAGTCCAGCACAAAGGGCATCTATTTACGGCCCTCTTCGATCATCTCGCGCACGGAAAGGCCGCCTAAGTCATGGGCAGCCTGGAATGCCTTAAGATCCTCGATGGCCTGACGGATGCGCTGGGGATCGCGTTTGCTGACAGGAACCAGCTCCGCCACTGGACGACCGTGCTTGGTGATGAGAAAGCGCTCCCCCTTTGCGACCCGTTCCAGCAATTTGGGGAGATGGGTCTTCGCCTCGTAGGCGCCGATTTCACGCATGGTGATAAACCTATTTCAGACTAGTCTTAGACTAGCTTATTCGTTGCTTCAAGTGATTGTCAACAGGGCATAAAACCAACCGATGAGCGCCGCTGAGCACGCTTTCGTCTGCCCTTTTCCCGTCATCGACGATTGTCTCCAGGTGGGCGGCATGCCCCTCACCCGGCTCGCCGAGGGGGTGGGCCGCACTCCCTTCTACGCCTACGACCGCGGCCTCATCGGCGAGCGGGTGGCGCTCCTGAGACGCCATGTGCCGGAGGCGGTGAGACTCCACTACGCCGTCAAGGCGAACCCCATGCCGGCGCTGGTGGCCCACATGGCCGGGCTGGTGGACGGGCTCGACGTGGCGTCCGCCGGGGAGCTTCGCGTAGCGCTGGACAGCGGCATGGCGCCCGCCGAGATCAGCTTCGCCGGCCCGGGCAAACGGGAGGAGGAATTGCGCCAGGCGGTCGCGGCCGGTATCCTGGTGAACGTGGAGTCCTTCCGGGAGGCCCGCGCTCTGGCCCGCATCTCGGAGGAGCTGGGGCTGCCCGCCCGGGTCGCGGTGCGGGTCAACCCGGACTTTGAGCTTAAAGCGTCCGGGGCGAAGATGGGCGGCGGCCCCAAGCCCTTCGGCGTCGACGCGGAGAAGGTGCCGGAATTGCTCCGGGAGATGGGGGCGCTGGGCCTCGCCTTCGAAGGCTTCCACATCTTCGCCGGCTCCCAGAACTTGAGGGCCGAAGCCATCGTCGAGACCCAGGTGAAGTCCTACGAGCTGGCCGTGAACCTCTCCCGGGAAGCTCCTGGGCCGGTCAAGGTGCTCAATGTCGGCGGCGGGTTCGGGATTCCCTATTTCCCGGGGGAGCAGCCCCTGGACCTCGCCCCCATCGGGCGCAACCTCGCCGCGCTGGCCGAGCGCCTCCGGCGGGACCTGCCGGGCGCCCACCTGGTGCTGGAGCTGGGGCGCTACCTGGTGGGCGAGGCGGGGATCTACGTGTGTCGGGTGATCGACCGGAAGGAATCCCGGGGGCACGTGTTCCTGGTGACGGACGGCGGGCTGCACCACCACCTTTCCGCCTCCGGCAACTTCGGCCAGGTGATCCGCAAGAACTACCCGGTGGTGGTGGGGAACCGGGTCCGGGGAGCGCGGCGGGAGACGGTGTCCGTGGTGGGGCCCCTGTGCACGCCGCTGGACCTCCTGGCGGACCGGATGGAGCTCGCCGAGGCCCACCCGGGGGATTTGATCGTCATCTTCCAGTCGGGCGCCTACGGGCTCACGGCGAGCCCGACGGCTTTCCTGAGCCATCCGGCGCCTGGAGAGGTCCTGGTTTGAGCCTCCGACCGGTATACCGGGAACGACCATGCTAACCCCGCCCCCAGGGCGATCGATGGGGTGGGCTGGGGTCCGGCGTGATAGGAGATCCTCGTGGTTGAAGGCCTGAAATACGCGCGAGCGGCTGCCCGCCTGGTGCTTCCCGCGAGCGCGCGCCGGTATTTACTGCATCTCCACAGAGAATATGTATTCCGACGCGCCCTGTCCCGGTTTCGGCGATTGCCGGACTTCGATCATCCATCGAGGGATATCATCTCCAGCCTTGTTTATGGCTGGGACAATGAAAGCTGGTCGGCGCAACACGAGTTTTTGGCTGCCGTGCTCCGCCATTGCGACAGCGCTGACGGACCGATTCTTGAATGCGGCTCTGGGCTTTCCACCGTTTTGCTGGGGCTGGTCGCTCAGAGACGGGGCAATACCGTTTGGTCCCTCGAGCACGAGCCTTTTTGGGCTGAGCGCGTAGCAGCCGCGTTAGATCGGCATGGCGTCACTTCGGTCAGACTGTGCCGATGCGACCTGCGCTCGTACGGGGCCTATACCTGGTACGCCCCGCCGCTGGAACGAATGCCGAGCGGATTCGGGCTTGTGGTCTGCGATGGCCCGCCGGGGGATACGCCTGGTGGGCGTTACGGAATGCTCCCCATCATGAAAACGCGGCTTGCGCGGCGGTGCGTGATCCTGCTGGACGATGTGCAAAGACCCGCGGAAAGGGAGGTCGCGGAGCGATGGGCGCAGGAGCTGCAAGCGCCCTATCGCGTCGTAGGACGCGAAAAACCGTTTGCAGTCATCGAGGTTAATTGAGACAAATCCATCGAAGAGCACTGCAGCGGATGGGGTGGCACGAGCATCAACCGGTTCACGCAACCGAAGCCAATTGCTCCTGCGGCGGCAGCGACCCAGCAAAGTTTTCTTATCGAAGCCGCATCACGTAAAGCGGCGCTTCCCCACTGTCCAGATGAACCAAAAGCCCTAGCTTGGGGAGGTAAAACATGTTTCTTTCAATGACGTGAAAAGGTCGGTCGGGCCACGCGCCGCGCTGGAAGTCAAACCACGATATCTCGCGCGTCTTGGCATCTACCCACAGCAATGCGATTCGTCGAATCCCATCCTTGCCAAGAAAGTCGGGAATCGCCAATACGAAACCATCCTGATCGTCAATGTACGTGAGACTGATCCCGTCGTACCTCTTGGTCATGAAGCGGTCTTTTGTGATTGACCGCTCCAGAACGGCGGGCGCTGCGTTCACGGTCTTTGTGTCGAGGTCAACGATCCTGAACACGATCGGCCAATAGATGGATTCGTTGGGGCTATTGTCTTGCGGAACAGTGAGCTGCCACCATTGCCGGCCCCGCCGTTCCATCACGCCGTGGCGGGCCATATAGCCGCCGGGTATTTCCGTTCTATCCTGAAAAGCGCCAGAGGCTGGGTGCCACGAGATGAAGCGTCCCGCCCCGTAGTTATTTGTGGGTCCGGCAATCATGACCCCGCCTTTTTCGTCGAATGTTGAATCGATGTTCTCTCCCATGTAGCCCGCCTGTGCGTCGTACTTCTCCCCCTGATGGAACGTGCGATTGTATGGAAAGCGCACAGACCAGCTTTTCTTTTGAAGGTCAAAGCTCCATACACGCCGGCACCACATGATGATCTGGTTGTTGAGTGGATCGAACTGCATGGAACGGTAGGTGTGCCTTGCGGTGGGCTTGCCCTGGTTATCGATGTCGGAGTACTCACTGCGGTCTTGCTCCCACCGTTTCTTCGTCTCGGTATACACCGTATAGCTTCCGGTGACCGGAGGCATTTTGGCGTAGTCCGGATCCCATTTGGCCGGATCGCTCGGAAGAGCCTCGATTTCCCATTGGAGCGTGACTGCGTCAAGTCGGTACAAGCCGTTGTTGCTGCCGTCCGCGTGGCCACCGCCGAAGAACCAGGCGCGATTGCCTTCCTTGTCGACGGCAAAACCGTTCCATGCACGGGTATAACGTGCCCAGCTTGCCAATTCCCTCCAGGTGGGGATCTTTTGTTTTATCTTGGCTTCGAGGCGGCTCATCTCGGTCCCCGCAACCCGCACCCAGGTTCGCAATGGAACCAGGGTGACGGATTTTCGGGTAATGATTCCTTCGGCGTCGCGACCGGGAAGCCAGGTGAATGTCACTCCATCGTAAGAGCCAGTCTGCTGACCTGCGGACCAGCTCGACGAGGCACTGAGGGGCTCGATGGCCTTTGAAGGGTTAGCAGGAGCGGGCCCGTTTTTCGCCGGCGCTGCTGTGCTGGCGCTTGAGAGTAGGAAACCAAGGAGGCAAATCAGACCGAGGTGCTTGTTTTTTCTTACGAGAAAGACCATATGAACCTCGATAGGTTGCACGGGATGTTCGCAAGCTCCTTGAATCCAAGCGGCTTCATTAAAGAAATTTAAACAAACCAAAGGGCCTGTTTTTCGGCTCGCGCTGTTGCTATTCTATCTTGAAAGGCATAGAGCCCACTTTTGCTGAGGCTGGGTGTAGCAAATCGCAGCGATTTGGCACGGTCGGAGTCTGTGGATATGTTGAGGTTCTTTTTGGTATTGGCCTCCATAATGGCGCTGCCGGTCTTGGCCCAAGAGCGCGATCTCTTAGGTTGCGAGGACATCCGGGGTGGATATGGGCCTTTCGATTATCGAACCGCCACGCCGGAGCAGAAGAGGCTCGTCGAAGGCGCTCATTTCACGCCGGGCGTAGAGTCTCTACTCAAAGGTCACAGTTCGGAATATGTCGGTGCAGATATCGATTACACGCTGCGTGCCTTTCCGAATCATCCGAGGGCGCTCATGGCTATGGTGCGATTGTCTGAAAAAGAGAAACGGGACCGACCGCGCGGCGCCACATACACGGTGGAATGCTACTTCGATCGGGCGACCCGCTTTGCGCCGGATGACTCCATGGTGCTTCTCATAAAGGGCATCTATCTATTGCGAAAAGGCGACTCCAAAGCAGCGGCTCAAGAAATGGAAAATGCGCAGAAAATGGGCCTGGAAGATCCCAATCTCGACTACAACCTCGGTCTTGCCTATCTGGAGCTGGGTCAGCACGAAAAAGCGCTTAAGCACGCAAAGCGCGCATATGCCTATGGCCATCCACTGCCAGCGCTCCGCGAAAAGCTCGTGAAAGCCGGAATCTGGAAAGAATAAACGATACAGATTGAAGGTAGAAACGAGGCGACGAGAAATCCTTGGCGTGCAGAAACTGGTCCGCACTTGCCGAGGAGCCGAGAGGAGCTGCCCTGGGCTCCGCGAAAAGTGCTTATGGCATCTATGTCCACTACAAAACCTCGTCTTGACCGGGAGTGCACGCGGCTGGAAAACGGTGAGCCGCCATTCGTGAGCATTCTTTTCCGCTCGTGACTACATTCTTAGTTGATGGATACGCCTCTCTGCGCTAAGCGACTCTTCGCTAGCGAATGCATACTGTTGTTAAAGGCGGCGTGAGAGCTATGCTAGTGAAACCATATGCTCCGCAAACCTGCCGTCGGTGACAAGAAGCCCTGCCGGTATTTCGCGTTCAATTATGCGGCGATTTTTCTTGCCTTCCTGCTCTTGTGGCTACCCGAGTTCAAGCATTACTGGGTCAGTACAGACGCCCTGAGCAAGGAGGTCATTAGCGCCTTGAAGCAGGCGCCAACCAAGCAGGTCCTGAAAGACCTCGCCTCGATTTCTTTGGAGGTTCCAACCGGAATAGAAGAACGCGACATCGTGCGCGCCGCCGAAGAGCTGTTATCGGGCGTACTGCGACTACGTCGGTTCGAGCCTGTGCACGTGACCGTGCCGTTTACGAAGGCAAACCTGAGCCAAGGACTGCCTACGATGCGGCTGCATATCGCAAGTCTTGTCAGCTTGCGCCTGCTGCTTCGCGCGTATCAAGTTACAGCAGAAGAAAAGTTCTACGCTGCTGCGCGAGATGATTTGATGGCATTCGCCGCATTCGAACGCAAGCAATTCTTCCCAGAGGGAATGTTATGGAATGATCATGCAATAGCTAGTCGAATTTCCCCGATCATTGATTTTTGGTCTATATATCGAGAACGCCAGGATTTCGATATGTGGGTGGCGAACGAAATCCTCGTTCTCGTCGCGCGAAGCGCGGAATTCCTGGCCAGGGATGATCATTTTACTTATCGCACCAATCATGGTGTGATGCAGAATCTCGCGCTTCTACAGATCGCGGCAGCATTTCCCCAGCTACCCGGCGCGCAAAGATATCGTAAAGCGGGATGCTCAAGACTCGTGGATCAAATGGAGTATTACCTCAGCCCAGAGGGGGTTACGCTGGAGCACTCTGCTGAATACCATGAGCTGGGCAGATACTTGCTCGGTACGGCGATCTACCTGTTTGAGCTCAATGGCTGCGCGATCCCAAGCGATTGGAAAGGCAAGCTTGCGCTGGCGGAGGAATTCTCGCGCTTGTTGTGGCGCCCTGATGGTACGTTACCGGTTTTTGGGGATACGCACTATATCCCACCCGGTCATCCAGATGCGCACAAGTCATTTTTTGCCTTCACCAGCGGCTTCGAGCCGTGGGACGAAAACCATGGCCGCCCTGGGACGAAAACGGCCCTTTTCCCGGTTTCGGGATACAGCGTTTGGTGGCGGGGCTTGGACATTTCAGGTCAGCAAAAAGACCTGAGCCAAACAGTCATTGCCTGGTCCCATTTCCCGTCACAAGCGCACAAACATGCGGACGAGATGAGCGTGCTCATTTGGGCGGCAGGACAAACGTGGGTCACAGCGACGGGGTATTGGCCGTATGGTCTGCAAGGCAGGAACCATGTGGAGGGCTGGCGAGGATCAAATGCTCCGCATTTCAGAGGGGAGCCGACGAACAATGCCCGGAAAATAGAAATTCTGGGCTTTGGAGAAAAAGGGACGATCCGCGCGATAGATATCAAGCGCACGCTAGGCGAGGGGGCCAATTCGTTGCGGCGTCAAATCTTCGAGATCGATGGAAGGCATTGGATCATCGTTGACTCGGCCATTGGCGGCCGCAACCAGACGATCGAAACTCTTTGGACGTATGGCCCGGAGACCCGGTTGACGCGGCTGGATCAGGGAGCCTTTTTGCTAAACAGCCCAATCAGCAGCAAAACAATGCGTGTTTCATTTCTCGGTAATCCCGAACCAGCTATCTTGATTCATCAAGCCAGCATGGACCCCTTCGGAGGCTGGGTGATCGTGGACGGTAAACCAACGGGTGCACCTGCTATTGAACTCCATCAGCCCTCCAATAGCCCCATCGTAATGAGCGTGTTCTCCTTGCTGGAATCTGAGTCCGGCGTTGTTCCGATACCCACCGCCGATTTTCGTGGTGCGGATGCTTGGCGGGTAACGATACCGACCCAATCCGGACCTCTTGTCTTGTCCAGAGAAGGCGTAGACGTAACGGTAGCAGGGCCAGGCGGGTCAGCTGCTCGCTTCACGATGAAAGCAGTGTCTATCCCGGCTGCGGCAAAGGACAAGGTGGTTGACAAGTATTACGAAGCCGCTGAGAGGTTTCCTCGTTTCAAGAGCCTGATTTCCTATAGGAGTCGGATAACCTGGCTCTATCTCCTCGCCATCGTGGGCCAGGAACTCTTTTTCTTGATACTGGGGCGATGGATCTTCCACCGATGGAGACCGAGACTGAGGGCGGCTGCTGGTGTGTTTTGGACGGGGGGAGGGCTCGCCGTCGCTGAATGGTATTTCGATGTCTAGGGGCGCAAAGGGACGGGCTGGGGAGCTGGCGATATGTTTCCCTTCGGTCAACGCACTCTAGTAGCGCTTCGTCTCCATATTCGCGAACTCTGCGATCCTACCGCGTGTGGCTCGACGGCCGGATCGTGTTCGAGAAGACGGATATCCGCTACCGGGACATCCCCAAGATCAAGATCCAGAAGATCCACGTCAATTACTGGCATGGGGGCATGACCCCCTCGCCCTACGACCAGGACGTATTCATCGACAACCTGGTGGTTTCTCGCGAGTACGTGGGGCCGATGGGGCGATAGTGCCTGAACTTCCGATGCGTCGATAGGCGCGCAGTAGGCACCGGGCTGCGCTTCGGCGCGCTCCTCAAGCTCCAGGCGATGAAGCGGTCTCGCTACCGCTCAACCCAGAAAGCGCTGGATGTCGATAGCGGTTTCAGGGAAAGCCCGCAGGACCTGGGCGTCCTCCGTCACCAGTGGGACGCTCAGCCGCTGGGCTAGGGCGACGAATTCACAGTCGCACGCGGTGCAAGCGCTGGCGTGGGCAAGGCCGAGCACGGTTTCCCCGTCTGGCTCGGTATCGGGAACCAGCACCAAGGCTTCCGCTTCCCGCCAGTAAGCAAGCGCAGCGGCGAGATCGAGCTTGCGGCGCCGCATTAAGCCGGAAAGGATGTTTCGGAACTCGGAACGCCAAAGGGCGGGCGCGATCCATTCCGGATCTTGGCGGTAAGCCTGCTCCGCGGCTTCCCGCATGGGGTTGTCCAACAGCAGATACGCCACGAGATTCGTATCCGCTACGATCAAGGACGCCCTTCCTTCTTTGCGGTGTCGATCGCCCTGCGGGTGGTGCGCACGGGATAGCGCTCGCGCAAGTCCCGGAGCCGGGCAAGGGTTTCCTCCGCCGTCGGGCGCGGCGGCGTGAGGCTCGCTTCCAACCGGGCGATGATTTCTCCATTCAAGCTGCGGTGATGGCGTGCCGCACTTTCCTTGAGCTGGCGATAGAGCTCTTGCGGCATGTTTTTGACCGTAATGGTTGCCATGGTCGGTCCTTCATATGAAACCGGTTTGGAACCATAATGGAACCATATAAAGGCGTCAAGCGGGTATCGGCTGCTTTAGGGCGCATCACGCCGCGTTCGATGCCTTCCACGGAACTACAGCAACGCAACCGTCTCCTACATCCTAAGTCATGGGACCGTTATTGACGGTGCGTTTCGCTTCGCTCAACGCACCCTACAGGAGGGCGGCCCGAGCAAGCCGTAGGCTGATGCGAGTGTCGAGGCACACAAGGTCTTTGCGAACCGTGGCCGTCCTCGTGGGGTGGAGCCTCGTGGTGCTGAGCGCGCCCTCGATGGCTGCCGAGTACATAGCGCGTCCGGACAACTATCTGGCTATCCTCAAGCGGCTCGCTCCCGGCGATACCCTCTGGCTCGCGCCGGGAACGTACCGCCACGGCCTTCCGATCCATCGGTTGAAGGGAACCGAAAGCGCGCCCATCGTGATCTCGGGAATCCCCGGCCGGGATCGGCCCGTGTTTCTCGCCCGCCGGGGCGCCAATACCGTGAGCCTGGTCAACGCCGCTCACATCGTCGTCCGCAACCTGGTGCTGGACGGGCGGCACCTGATCGCGGACGGAGTCAAGGCCGAAGGCCACGCAGAGTTCGCCCACCACATCACGCTGGAAAATCTTCTCATCGTGAACCACGGCGCCGATCAGTCCATCGTCGGCATCTCCACCAAATGCCCTGCCTGGGGATGGGTGATCCGGGGCAATGTGATCCTGGGGGCCGGCACGGGGTTCTATCTCGGGAATTCCGATGGCCGCGCGCCTTTCGTCGCCGGGTTGATCGAGCACAACGTGGTGCGCGACACGATCGGCTATAACCTGCAGATCAAGCACCAGATCGAGCGCCCGCCGCTTCCCGGCATGCCCACCGGGGACAGCCAGACGATCATCCGCCACAACGTGTTCAGCAAGGCGAACAACGCTTCCGCGGGCCCCATGGCGCGCCCGAACCTCCTGGTGGGACACTGGCCACCCGAGGGTCCCGGGGTCAACGACCGGTATCTGATCTACGGCAACTTCTTCTATGACAACCCCTCCGGCGAACCCCTGTTCCAGGGGGAGGGCAACGTGGCTTTGTACAACAACGCCCTGGTGAACCCTTCGGGCTCGGCCATCCTCATCCAGCCCCACCGGGGCTTGCCGCGGGAAATCCACGTGTTCAATAACACCGTCGTTGCGCGGGACGCGGGCATCACCATTCGCGGCGTGGCGCCGGGCCATGAGCCCCTGGTCGCTGGGAATGCCGTATTCGCAGGGGAACCTTTCCGGGGGCTGAACGGAGCAGGAAACCTGGGCCTGCCCTACGCCGATGCGGAGCAGCATTTGCGGGCGCCTTTCGCCGCTCCCCCGCATCTGGACGTGTCGCCCCGGGGCGTGGGGCGGGTGTCTTCGGACACGCTGCCTGAGGGGCTGCCGCGTTTTCCGGGGGCGGCGACGGATTACGATGGGCTTCCCCGGGACACGGGGACCCTAGGGGCTTTCGCTTATCGGCCCGAGGGCCGGCCCCTTGCCTTGCGGGGTGGTCTGGAGCGGCCTTCGCGCCGGGTGGGGTTTCCTCCCCTGCAAGGGGAAGGAGGGGGCCGGCAGAGGTTTCCATGAGCTTCGGCGAGACCATCGACGCCTATTCTTTCGTTGGAGGGGACGCGGAGCCCCCCAGCGTGGGATTGCCACGTTGCGGGCTGAGGGGCATAAGGCGCCGGAAAGGACCCTTGGGATGTCAAAAAACTTAACATTCTGATAATCCCAAAGCCCGCTTGGTCGGTTAGGATTGGCTATACTTAGCTTTGTTCAAGGGGTTGGCATTCCCCCGGGAGTACGGTACACAATTTGCTAGCTTCTACAGGCTGAGTTTCTGCGCCCTGCTCGGATCATGGATCGCGAACCGATCGAAAAAAGCCGTCGTAGCCTCCTGAAAGGGGTGGTGGCGGCCCCGCTGGTGTTGACGGTGCGGCCGGCCTCGGCGGTGGCCGTGGGGAGTGTCGCGGCGTGCGTGGAAAACGACGCCCTCAAGGCGACGAACTACAGCACCAAGCCCGCGGAGATCTCGGCCGTGGACTCGGACGAGTGGATGCGGGTCAGGCTTTACGTCTATTACCTCTACGACAAGAAGAAGCCGCACAAAAAAGAAAGGATTCCCGGTCTTTACTTCCTCGGCACCGATAACACCCAGTTCTGGCAGTTGGTGAACAAGGGCAGCGGCAAGTTTAGTGCCAAGCCCACGGAATATACGGTTTTCAACGTCCACCGCTACGAGAAGGCCCCCGGACACTATTACGCCCTTTCTTACGTGGACGGTGAGGGAAGCGATATCCGGCAAGTGGGCTACGCGTCGGAGCCCAACGGGGGCACGCCGATCACCACGTCTTGCTGGGCATCGGTTTCTCCGATCAAGGTCTGAAACCCCTCACAAGCGTGGGCGCTAGCCGGGACGGTTCTCCCACCGCTTCCGGCGCTGCTCGGCGCTGGGCATTGCGGGCCCCCGAGGGGTTGCGCATTTTTCGCGAGGGGGGTGAAGCCTTGGTGTTCAACCCTCTGTCCTGGCAGACCCATTACCTCAACGAGACGGCGCTGCGCGTCCTGGACGCCTTGAACGCCGGGCCTCGGTCCCTGGAGGATCTGGTGGCCGCGGCCCTGGTGGGCTCCGCTCCTGCCGATGCCCATTGGCGCTCCCAAGTCTTGCTCCTCCTGGAGGAGCTGGAGCGCATGGGACTCGTGGTCCAAGCCGATGAATGACACCCTTGCGAACCTGCCTCAGGAAGCCCTCGTTCTGCGCTTGCGCTCCGCGGGCCTGGCGCTGGATTTCGGCCGGGTCCGGGCGCGGGTGCGTTCCGATGTCCCTCCTCTCGCCGATCTGCTGAAGCGCATCTACGGGGCTTTCCCTGTGTTGCCTTCCGAGGGCTTTTTCGACCTGACCGTGGGGCTCTACCGGCAGCGGGGCATAAGGCGGATGGTGCGTCCCCAGGTGGTGTTTCAGGTGGACGGCTCGCTCCCGTTCCAGCCGTTTCCCGCCGATACCCATCTGCCTTTGCTGGAGTGGGGCATGAACTGGTGCATCGCCCAGCGTTGCCATGGCTCCCTGCTGCTCCATGCGGGGGTGGTGGAGCGGGAGGGACGGGCGGTGGTGCTCCCCGCCCACCCAGGCTCCGGGAAAAGCACCCTGACCGCGGGGCTCGCCTGCCGGGGCTACCGCCTGCTCTCCGATGAGTTCGGCGTCGTGGATCTCGCCTCCGGTGCGCTGTGGCCCCTGGTGCGGCCCATCGCGCTGAAGAATGCGTCCATCGGCGTGATCCAGCGTTTCGCCCCCCAAGCCGTGCTGGGGCCGGAGTTCCCCAAAACCCGCAAGGGAACCGTGGCCCATCTTGCGCCCGCGCCTGAGAGCGTCGAGCAACGCCATGTCCCCGCCCGACCGTCTTTGATCGTCTTTCCCAAGTTCGTGCCAGGTTCCCCGGTGGCGTTGGAGCGGGTCTCCCCTCCCCGCGCCTTCGTCAAGCTCTCGGGCAATACGTTCAACTACGAAACCCTGGGCCCCGCCGCTTTCGACGCCGTGGCCCGGCTCACCCGGGCGTGCTTAGCGTATCGGCTCCAGTATGGCGATCTGGAGGAGGCAGTTCGTGCCGTGGATCGGCTCATGGATCGAGCGCCCCGGGCTGGGGAAGAAGAAGGCGCTTTAGACACACGAGCGGATGCCACCGGAATCACTCCTTCAATTCGGGCGTAGCGATGTCCTTGCCCCCGCCGGTTGCTGCCCTTCTCGAGTTGCTCGTCCGCCCCGAGGCGGCCCTGCGCCTGGATCTCGCCGGCTGGGACGGGGTCGTACGGGCCGGACGCACCGCCCGGCTCCTCGCCACTGTGCGGGTGCGGCTGGAGAGGGCAGGCCTGCTGGAGGCGGTGCCGGCGCCGGTGCGAAATCACCTGGATTCGGAAGCGGCGCTCGCCCGGTTCCAACGCCAGGCCGTGCTGTGGACCCTGGCCCGCGTCGGGGCTGTCCTCGACGGTCTCGAGACTCCCAAGGTGCTCCTCAAGGGGGCCGCGTATCTGGTCCAGGGCTTGCCTTGGGCGGACGGGCGGCTGGTGGGGGACGTGGATCTGCTGGTTCCCCGCAGTGCGCTGTCCGAGGTGGAGGCCCGGCTGAAGGAGGCGGGCTGGCAGTCCCAGCCCCTCGACCCCCACGACGAGCGCTACTATCGGGCCTGGACCCACGAGCTGCCACCCCTGCGGCACCCGGAACACGCCCTGGAGCTGGACGTGCACCACACGATTCTGCCGCCCATGGGAAGGCTACGGCCGGCGCCCGAGCGCTTGCTGGAAGCCTCCCGCCCGGTGGCGGACGGCCTGTGGCGGGTGTTGGCTCCCGCCGACCAGGTGCTCCACGCCGCCGCCCATCTGTTCCACGACTCCGATTGCGGCAACCGCTTGCGGGACTTGGCGGATCTGGATAGCCTGGTGCGCGGCTTCGGGGCCGAGCCCGGGTTTTGGGAGGCGCTGCAGGAGCGCGCCCAAGTGTTGGGACTGGGCCGCCCCCTCTGGTACGGGCTTCATTTCGCCGACCGGTTTCTCGCCACGCCGATGCCCCCTGGGTTTGCTGCGCGAATCCGCGGCGCCGTGCCGCCCGCGCCGGTCAAGTGGCTTATGGCGCCGCTGATCGCGTCGGTGCTCCTGCCCCCCGATCCGGACCGGCTTCCCGGCCTCGGACGGCGCCTGGCTCGGAACCTCTTGCTCGCCCGCGCCACCTGGCTCAAGCTGCCTTTGGGGTTGCTGGTGCAGCACATGTTCGTCAAGGCGCGCCGGTCGGCCGCCGAAACCGCAAACGCACCATGACGGAAGCCTCGATTTACGGTTGGGTGGATTTCTCCGGCGTGCGGCCGGGAAGCGCGCCGCACACCGATCAACGCCCTCAGGACAGGCCGGTTCAACGCTGGACGGCGCCGGGCGTGGAAGTGGTGGTGGACGATCCCGCGGCCGACGCGGCCGTTCAAGACGGGGTCATGGCCGTGACCTGGGGGCAGCCCCGGTTCGACGCCGAGACTACTGGAGGCGCGGCGGATTCCGCTCCCGCGCGAAGCTGGCTGCACCTGTACCGGGCCCACGGCGCCGCCGTAACCTCGATGGCCAAGGGTCCGTACGCGGTGGCGATCCTGGATTTCGCCCAGGGCCGCGGCGTGCTGGCCGTGGACCGGTTCGCTCGGCAGAGCCTGTGTTTCGCTCGTGAAGGGGCGCGGCTTGCTTTTTCCAACCGCGCCGACCGGGTGCCCGTCGTTCGGGCCCATGAGCTCGATCCCCAGGCTCTGTTCGATTACCTCTATTTCCACATGATCCCCGCCCCCCGGACGGTATTTCGGGGCATCTCCCGCCTGCCGGCGGGGCATGCGTGGGAGGCGAGCCGAGAGGGTGTGCGGCTGGAGCGCTATTGGGTACCCCGCTTCGAAGAAGAGCGGCCGGCGCCGCTCCAATCCCTGGCGGTAGAGTTCCGGCGGCTGGTGCGGGAGGCGGTGGCCCGGGAAGCCGACGGCAGGGCGGTCGGGTGTTTCTTGAGCGGCGGCACCGACAGCTCCACGGTGACTGGCCTGTTGCAGGAGGTGACGGGGCGCCCGCCCAGGAGTTTTTCCATCGGCTTCGACGCCGCAGGCTACGACGAGATGGCCTACGCCCGCATCGCCGCGCGGCATTTCGGCGCGGAGCACCACGAGCACTATCTCACGCCCGAGGAGCTGGTGGAGGACATCCCCCGGGTGGCGGCCCATTACGACCAGCCCTTCGGCAACTCCTCGGTGCTGCCGGCCTATCGCTGCGCCCGCCTGGCGGCGTCCGCGGGCGTCGAGAAACTGCTGGCGGGCGATGGCGGCGACGAGCTGTTCGGCGGCAACGCCCGGTACGCCACGCAAAAGCTTTTCGCCCTCTACGAGACGATTCCGGCGCCGGTCCGCCGCCTCCTGGAGCCGCTGTTGCTCGACTCGGCGGCCTTCGCTCGGCTTCCCCTCGTGCGCAAAGCGGCGGCCTACGTGCGCCACGCGCGGCTCCCCATGCCCGACCGGCTGGAGACGTACAACCTGCTGACGCGGCTGGGTGCCGAGCACCTGCTCACGGCGGATTTCCTGGCCTCGGTCGACCAAACGGGACCCCTTGCCCAGCAGAGGGCGGTCTACGCCGCATCCAGCGCCCGCGCCCTGGTGAATCGCATGCTGGAATACGATTGGAAATACACCCTGGCGGACAACGACCTGCCCAAGGTGCTGGGGGCTACGGCGCTCGCCCACGTGGCGGTCGGGTTTCCGTTCCTGTCGGAAGAACTCGTGGATTTTTCCCTGCGCCTGCCGCCGCGCCTCAAGGTGCGGGGCTTGAAGCTGCGCTACTTCTTCAAGGAGGCGTTGCGCGGCTTCCTGCCGGAGGCCATCTTGCGCAAGAAAAAGCACGGCTTCGGCCTTCCCTTCGGGGTATGGGCGCTGCGGCATCGAGGTCTTCAGGACCTGGCGGTGGCGAGCCTCGATGCCCTGGGCGAGCGCGGCGTCGTGCGAAAAGACTTTCTGCGGGAGCTGATCTGCACCCATCTGCCTCGGCATCCCGGGTACTATGGGGAAATGGTGTGGATCCTCATGATGCTGGAGCAGTGGTTCCAGGCCCGGGAGCGGCAGGCGCGCGCCGAGCGCCCGGCGGCCATCGCCTGAGCTTGAGGCCAGAAGCGGGGGACGCCGCGCTTTACGCGCTTTGTTTCCTCGGCTTCTCCGCCCTCACCAGGAAGGCATGGCTCGCCACGAGCCCCAGCGGCGGAATCCAGCGCAGAAGGAACCGCACGGCCGGATGTTCCACGACGGCCTGCCAGCGCTGAAATCGGGCCGGCAGGATGGGCATCCAGTAAAGCCGCACGTTCTCCAGCCCCGCCTCCCGAAACACCTGCCGCAAGGCCCAGGGCGATTCGTAGCGCAGATGCACGGGCTTGCCTTGGGCGAAACGCTTGAGCCGCACCCACAAGTTCCCCAGGCACCAGCCGTTCAAGGCGTCGATCCACACCGCGCCGCCGGGGCGCACGGTCCGGGCGATCTCGCGCACGGCCGGCGCCGAGGCGGAGAGGGCCTGCAACACACCTAAGCACAAGGCTCCCTCGAACTGAGCCGCGCGGAACGGCAGCCGCCGCACGTCCGAAACCACCCAGGCACAGTCTGCGCCCTCGCTCCGGGCACGGGCTTTGCGGAGGGTGAGCGGAGAGTAGTCCACCGCCATCACCCGGGCGCCTCGGCGGGCGAGGAGCCGGGAATAGGTGCCGGCCCCGCACCCGGCGTCAAGCCACAGGGTCTCGGGCGTCAAGCCCTCCCAGAAGGCGAGGAAGTGGCGGAGCCGCGCCTCCAGGCCGCTCGCGCTCCAGCCGGCGATCCCCGCGTCGTCGTCGCGCAGCTCGGCGAATTCCTGGAAGCGCCGGCGCCAGCCTCCCTCAAACGACATGGGCCGTTCCGTTCCCCACCGGGAGCACCGCCTTGTTGATTCCCCGTTCCGTCGCGCTCACGACTTCTGCTCGCTTCCGACGCCGACCAGGCAAGCCGTATTTCTATCTAACGACCGACTTCCGCTTTAGGGAGAGACCTCGCCGGACCGATATATTCCCGAGCAATGACCACATTGTCGATGTACAGGTGCTGGTCGTGAGGAGAGGGCGCTGAACCGCCGTGATACACGTTCATCCAGATCATTTCAATCTTCAGGGAATCAATATCGCGGAAACGCACATCGCTACGCTCGAAAGCAAGCCTGCCGTCAATCCATGCCCGGAATACACCATCGCGCTTTCCAGGAGTGTTGAGGCGGACATATTGCTCGATGCAATACCAGCGATTGCGTTTCAATAGCCCTAGCTGAGTTTGCGTCCAAGGCCAGGCATCACCCCAGAAATCGCCCTGGTCGGCATGATAAGCGTAGGTGCCGATAGACGTCAGACCGTGAGCCGGATTCTCTTTTGTCGGGCTTTTCCAGAATTCGCCGCGCGCCGACCATCCGTTGGTTCCGTCAGACTTGCGGCCGCCCCAGCCTGCACGGTTGTACGTCCCGCTTATGCCCGGAAGTTTCCCCCCGGATACGGCTGGACTCCAGTCATCTGCAAACCGGAGGTAGTAGCGGAAAAAAATTTCCTCCGGTTCGTGACCTATCTCATCTGCGAATTGAAACCTCAGATCAAGGCCGAGCTGTTTGCCCCGAGCCAGGTTCACGCGCAGTGCTCTGCCGTCGAGGGGAACAAACTTGCGCGCGTCGTCGCGAGCAATCGGGATATACTCGCCGCCCCCTGCGACGGTCCAATCGTTCTTCCACAGCGTGTCTTCGAATCGAGCCACCAGTATTACGGCGGGATTCCGTTCGAGCCCTTTGTCCTCGACGTAACGCGCTGCCAGTCCCGACAGAACCTGTCGTTCCATTCCCGTGTCCGGCGGCCGCGCCCAAAAAACGCCGAGCTCCGCCTCCCCATATTGCTTGTCTTTGGTCGTAAGCCTGAGCGTCGCGCCCGACAGACCGCCGGGTGAGCTGCTGTGCGGCAGCGCGAACTCCAAAACTGCACTCGTTCCGCCGATATTGAAATAGTCTCGGGTTCCCAGCCCCTTGTGGGTCGAACAATTGAGCTCAGCGTCCGCGACGGGATGCAAAACGTAAGCTTTCCCTGCCAATTCCAGCGTCAAAGTGGGGCGCACCGCGGGATTCTTGGCTTCTCGGGCAAAAACAGGAATTGATCCCCTCGGCTTGCCGGGAACGGCGCGCAACAGTATTGGCAAGCGAGTCAAGCCTTGGCGCAAAGCGGATTCGACCATCCGGGCAAGATCAAGCTCGATGCGCTGCACACGGTCGAGATCTTTGATGTACACGCTTGCGAAGGGTGTCGAACCCTGGATCGCCCCCTTGGCGTCTATCCAGTCGCCTCCCCGATTACGCCACGGAAGCTGCGCTCCAGCATTGAAGAAATAGCAGGTCGCCCCATCCAGGCCGTCAAACAGCTGTGCTGGTTCGGCCATGCCGATATTCGGCATGAGAAGAGCAAGCAACACGATAGCAAGCGTCAAATAGCGTTTCACTGCCATGCCGCGAAAACCGTAACACTTGCTACTCACGGCCGTAGGTCCGAATGATCGGTCGCGAGCTTGCCGGCTGTCCACTCTCAATGGCGCCATGATGGACGTATTTCGTATTTTCGCTTTCCTGGGGCGCGAGAGCGCCGCCAACTTCTCTTTCTACCACACCCCGAGTGAGCACCACGATGGCAAGCAAGATATAGGGAAGATCAAAATACGCAAGGCCGAGAAAAGACCCTCCGACCCAATAGCCGATGAGGCTTACTTGAACCATGGAGACGAGTTGATGGGCCCATTGAAGATCAGGCCGAGATCGCGTTAGCCGCACCGTGGCCCGAGCGTCTCTCCATACGAGCCACCACAGGGCGATGAACAAACCCAGCCCGACATAGCCATGCTCTCCAAGCACTTCGAACCATATGCTATGGGAGTCCTGGAAATGCTCTGGCTCAGGTGCCCATCGTGTGAAGGCATCACGTCTAAACGTCTCGAATCCTCCACCTACGATGGGTCGATCTCCAGCAAGGTTTAGCGCAAATGCCCATGCATTGAGACGGCCTTGGGCGGACGAATCCTCATGGGTCTTGATGGTTTCCATTCGCTCGAACCAGCGATCGGGGAGAAAAGCAAGGGATCCGACCGCGAATGGGAAAATGACCAAAAGAAGCGCGAGCTTCTTGCGACTCTTCCACCAGAGGAAAGTCCCCATCCCGATCAGGGCAAGCAGTCCGCCTCGGGAAAAAGTTCCCAAAACCGCGACAAAACACAGGGCGATGGCAGTATACAGCCCCCAGCGCAGCCAGCGGCGAGTGGCGGTTTGAGCGAGGAAAAACAGTAGCGGCGTCACCATGGTGATCGCTAGGGCGATTTCGGTGTTTCCGGCGATAAAGCCACCTGGGGGTCCCAGCACCATACCGCTGCCCCCTGAGCGGATGGTGAAAATCCCGCCCTTCACGCCGTAGAAAGCAAGAGACAGAGCGGCCACCCACGTGAGCCAAAGGATGCGCTCCTTGCTTTGCATGACCAGAAGGGTTAACAGGATTCCAACCTGGATCTTTGCGACCTTCTCGAATTGTGTCCAGGCGCTATCGGGGTAAAGGGCGAACAGGGTTGTCACGAACATCCAGAGGTTGAACAAGAGAAGGACGACTGTCGTCCCCGTGAAGGGAAAGCGCTTCGGCTCCCGGGAAATCAGCACCCCGATTATCGTGGCTACTCCCACGATCAGGGCGAATTGGAAATTGTAGGCAAAGGACCAGGTGAGCTTGTGGGGATTCATCAACCCGATCCATGTCCACAAGAGGACCCCGATCCACGGGCGTGCGAGAACCGCGGGCAACAGGCCTAAGATGAAGGCGGTGAGGGCGATGTCTCGGAGCGGCATGCTGGGGCGTCTTCTAGCGGTGCACTTCAGCAGCACCAGGCGATCGAGTCAAGGAACGCTCTGACACACCGGCCACGTGGCTGACAACGTAGCGGTGCTTCCCCGAGGCTTCCGGCGGAATGCGTTCGACGCACTCTATATCGATCGTGACGCCCTGCCCAAGCCTGGCGGCTAGCCCGCTCTCGATCCGTGGAAGCTCCGCCTTATCAAAGCCGTCGTCCGGCACCACGAGCACTCGCGTCTTGTCGAGGCTCTCCTGGACGATTTTGAACTGCTTTAAGCCCGGGACGTCGCGCAGAACGTAGATCAATGAGAGCCCGTGCATGACGGTTCCATCGGCCGCCACCACGAAATCGGTCGACCGGCCGTGAATCTCCTTCAGCACGGGCAAGCCGCGGCCGCAAAGACAGGCGTGAGGGTCGATGACGCCCATGTCTCCGGTCCGGTAGCGGATAAAGGGGAAGTCGGCCGTAGCCAGGTGCGTGATCACGATTTCTCCGGGCGATCCGGGCTCCAAAGCTCTACCGTCCTCTCCGACAATCTCTACGATTAGGTCCTCGGCGCTAATATGCATGCGGCCGTGCGGGCATTCGTGGGCGATGAATCCCGCATCACGCCCGCCATAGCCGTTTGCTACGCGGCAGCCAAAGGTCATTGCTATAGTTTCCCGTTGGTCGTCGTACAACCGTTCTCCGGTTACGAAGGCGACCTGGACGCCCAAATCGTTCATCGGCCGGCCTGTGGCACGAGCATGGCGAGCGATATGCGCAAGAGCAGAGGGATAACCGAATAGCATCTTCGGACGTATACGGCGGATTGCTTCGACGTAACGATCGAGATTCGTCTCCGACATCTCGAACGCCGGCAGCAAATAGCTTCTCAGCAGCCGGTCGCGAAGGGCTCTGAGTCGATCTTGGGCACCGATCTCGATCGGACTTCCCCATACCACGATCTCTGGATCTCCGATGTCCACTCCCCACCAGCGCGTTGCCCGCCACTTGGCGGCTACGTCGTGGGTGATGCGGTCCTTGCCTATCAGAAAAATAAGCGGCTCGCCGCTCGAGCCCCCGGTGTTATAACGCTTCAGCGAACCGGCGATGGTGGACTTGAGGTCATCGAAATGCTTCCTGACGATGGACTTGGTGAGAAACGGGATCCTTTCGAGCTCGCCCAGGCTGGAAAGCTCCTCTGGCCGAAAATCGATCTCCCTGAACAGTGCATTGTAGTAAGGGACGTTTTTCCAAACATGGGCAAGAAAACACCGCAGCCTCTCTAGCCGATACGCTTCCAGGGTCTCCGGGCTCCACCACTGACTAGCTTCCAGCTCGACCCTGCGTGCTACCGATCGATGCCCCTTCAAGCGCTCGTGAAGGGGGAAAAGAAAGCTAGACACGAGCCAAGTGTAGGGATGCATTACGTCTTTTCCAAGGCACACAAGGACTGCGCATCCTTACCGGTGATCCGGCCATAGACATCAAACCAAGACCGCTGGACCCGCTCCCAGGCGTATTGCTGTACCTCTTCCAGCGCAGCCTCGCGAAGCTTGTCCCTCAGCGTGGTATCCGTTAGAACCCTGATCGCGGCCACCGCCATGGCCTCAGGGTTCCGCGGGGGGACAAGAATCCCCGTTACCCCGTCCCGCACCAGATAGGGGATGCCGCCCACGTTGGTCGTAACGACTGGCACGCCGCTTGCCATCGCTTCCAGAATGGAAATGGGAAAATTATCCGCGAGGGAAGCGTTGAGCATCAGGTGTGCCTGCTGATAAAGCCCCGCGATTTGCTCGTTGTCGAGCCGTCCAGTGAAAGTCACGGCAGCGATGAGGCCGAGAGATTGACACAGGGCCTCCAGATCACCGCGACGGGGCCCCGAGCCGGCGATGGTCATTCTGGCTTGGGGGAAGATGCTGCGAATGCGGGAGAAGGCCCGTATGGCTGTCGGGATGTCGTACAGATCCTCCAGGTTTCGCGTCACGATCACGTGGGGCGGGTAAGCCGGTGGAGTGACCGGACGAAACCGGTTCAGATCAATGATGTTGGGTACGATAGCGGCCTCAAACCCCCTTTCCAGGAATACTTTGCGGAGGAAACCCGAAGGCACGATGATCAAAGCGGCGCGTGCGAGGGTGGGTCTTACCCAGCGGAACTGCCGACGGAAGAAGTCAGGTGCCTCGCCACCCCGGTAGTTCACGATGACGGGGACACCCCGCCAAGCGGCGATCCAGATGGCTGGCGCGGCGAAGAGGTGCCAAGCCCAGCCGGAATTAGCCATCACGTGAAACAAATCGACACGTCCTGCCGTTGCCCACAGCCTGAGTAGGTAAGGAAGGAGACGAAAGACGGCGCGTACTATGGGCACGTGGCCGATCCAGGCGGGGACGTAGGGGGCATTTGCTTGAATGAGTTCAACACGAACGCCGGCTTCCTTCAGCAGACTGGCGAGCTGCCGGGTCTGGTTGGCCATCCCGCCCGAGGGAGGAGGCAGGGGGCCAATGAGCCCGATGCTAATGGGGTCGGATCTGGACATCCCTGTGAGCCCTTTGGAAATTCCAGGTTCGAGCGGTTGTGCTCCTGTGCCGCCCGGGTCGCCTAAGCCGCCTTCTGTTCGGCATTTCGGTAGTTCTGCGCGAGTCGCAGGCTGTAGCGCCACGGGGTGCGATCCCAAGGCGTGAAGCGGGGGAGCTGAAAGATATCGCTGTCTTTGCTGGCTACCCCCCATCCCGTGGAACAGGCAGCGACAAATCCTGCCCGCCGGGCGAGTCCCACGTGCGCCAGCGTATAGTCCTTTCCCGGCTTCCCGTTGGGATAAGCGAACAGCGTCACATCCTGCCCCGTCAACGCTTCCAGCCTTTCCTTACTTTCGATCATCTCCGCCCAGGCGCGAGACTCCTCTAGCTTGGCCAATATCGGATGGTTAACCGTGTGGGCCCCCACCGTCATCCCCGCGGTCACCAAGCCTCGCAGCTGCTCAGTAGACAGCATAAGATCGGTCGGCAGACGCACCGCCGCCGTCTCAGCGATGGCGGTTGCAAGGTCCTCCCGGTGTGCCGGTTCCAGATACTTCAGGCGCCCGAGCAAAGCTTCCACGGCTGCCCTACGAGCGTTCGGTGTGGCGAGTGGGTATCGTCCTAGCCCCAGCCGCTCGAGATCGAGCTCCATGGCCTCCGTATGCCGGATCGACTCGATCACCTTATCGTTCCACATGATTCCGCCGTCGAGAAATCCGCTAGCGATGAAAAACGTGGCGGGAAGCCGTAATTGCTTCAGGATTGGCAGGGCAACCGTGTAGTTGTCGGCGTAACCATCGTCGAAGGTGATCGCAGCTGCCCGGGGAGGGAGGGCGTACCGTTTCAGGCGTTCGACGGCCTCTTCCAGGGGGAGCACGTTGAACCAATCTCGGATCCAGCGCATCTGGACGTTGAATCGCTTTGCGTCCGGTTCGCCGGGGAAAAGGGGGTCGGCTGCCGGGAGCACACGGTGGAATATGAACACCGTCAATCGACCTTTGGCTCCGCCTGGAGAGAGTGCGGCGAACATCCACCGTGCGCCCATTTGGATCACCGGGACTGAATCATTGCGTATCCAACCCGGCCCGCCAGAATCAAAGCCATTGCGGCAAGAGCGCTTAAAGCAAGTTTCACCCTGCGCTGCAGGCTCGTAAGCTCCTGTACGACGGCTCGGTTTTCCGGGGTGCAAAGGATCTTAATGGACGGGTGCGCTCCCACAAGGACGGCAACCGCTTGACCCATACCGCTTGACAGTTTGCTTGCCCATCGTATCAAGGGGCGGGCTTCATGGGAAAACACCGCATTGCCCCAAATCAGGTACCACTCGTTGAGTCCCCGGCGATAATAGGCGAGCAGCTTATCCAATATCGGAAAGCCCAGTCTGCCCTCGCCGGCTCGTTTAATCTCGAATGCGGGCTCGCCGGTAAGCAACGCCCTGCGGAATTCGAGCGCGCTCAAGGGTTCCCTAGTCGCCCGATTGCAGGCATACACGTTGTTGAAAACATCCAAAAACAGCCACTTGCGGCGCCTCGGGTCGTAAACTTCCACAAAGGTGTGGCCGTGGCCCCCGAAGCCGTCGAAGGAGAAAGCCCATTGACGGGCGTGCAATCCCGCGCCGTGGGCGAGAGCAAGAAACACTTTCACGAAATCGGCGCAGTAGCCGTAACCTTCCAGGATGCGGGCATAGGTGGTTTCCAGGTCCGCTTGGATCGGCCCTCGATCCTGGGCATGGCTCGTGAGGTGCTCCGCGAGCTGGAGGGCGCGCTCGAAGGAGTTGGCAGAGGAGGGAAGTTCCAGTGTCTCAACGATCCGGGCGAAAGCCGGGCTCGGCGGCAACCGTTCTTGGAGAAAATCGGAAGGGACAGTTTCCGGAGACCAGTCGAAATCCACTTCAGAGCCAGGACTTGCAAGCAAAGCGTTCCGTAGCCGTACCGCCCGCGTTCCAGGCACCACTTGGCGAACCAGCCATGCGCTTATCGCTGTAATGCCGATGAGGTTGGCCACATCGAATCCGTTCAAGGCGTCACCAGCACAATCCCACCACTGTTCCCCTGAGCCCCGGTTTGCGCAGCGCCCCGGTCAGATCCAGCACGAGCTGGTCCTCCGCCACGTAGCGCTCCAGGGCTTCTGCGAGCCCGTCGTAGGCAGCGCCCACCACCAGCACCTCGGAATCGGCCACCACGGCTTCCAGGCTCGAGCGCATGAGGGAGCCGATGTGGGGCAAGTGCTCCTCGATGAAGCGGCGGTTGGCGCCCAGCAGGCGCGAGAGCTGCACCTCCGGGTCGTAGACTTGCAGCGACAGGCCCTTGCCGAGGCAGTGCTCGGCAAGGAGCACCAGGGGACTTTCGCGCAAGTCGTCGGTGCCCGCCTTGAACGAGAGGCCGATCAAGCCCACGCGCCGCTTGCCCGAGGCCATGATCTTGGCGATGGCATGGTCGAGGTGGGTCCGGTTGGACGGCAGGATCCCGCTCAGCATGGGCAGCTCCACGTCTCGCATCTTGGCCATGTGCAGGGTCGCCCGCAGGTCCTTCGGCAGGCAGGATCCGCCGAAGGCGAAGCCTGGCTTGAGGTACGCCCGGGAGATGTTGAGCTGGGTGTCCCGGCACACCAGGTCCATGACTTCGAAGGGGTCCACCCCGAGGGCTTCGCACAGCCGGGCCGTTTCGTTGGCGAAAGTGATCTTGAGGGCGTGGAAGTTGTTGCAGGCGTACTTGACCATCTCGGCGGAGCGGATGGAGGTGGCGTGGAACTCGCAGGGCAGGTGGCCGAACAGCTCCTTGAGCCGCTCCACTGGGTATGGATGGGAAGCGCCCACGATGGTGAAGGGCGGGTGGTCGTAGTCGGCGATGGAGGAGCCTTCCCGCAGGAACTCGGGCTGGAAGCACACGTGGAAGCCTTCGCCGTCCCGTTTGCCCGACTGGCCTTCCAGCAAGGGCCGCAGCACTTCTTCCACCGTGCCGGGCACCAGGGTGGAGCGGTAGACGAAGACGTGGGGTATTGCTTTGTTCCGCAGCGCTGCGCCCAGGGATTTCGTCAGGCGCAGGACGGCCGACTGGTCCTGACTGCCGTTGGGGGCGGAGGGGGTGCCTACGCAAATCAGGGAAAGCTCGCTCTCCAAGACCGCCTCCCGAACGTCCGCGGTCACCCGGACCCGGCCCGAGGCCGCGACCTTTTCCATGAGCTCTACCATGCCGGCTTCCACTACCGGCGTCCTGCCGTCGCGGATGAGTTCTAGCTTGGTGGCGTCGATGTCCACGCCGATCACCCGGTGGCCGTCCCGGGCCAGGCAGGCGAGGGACACCGCCCCCACGTAACCGAGGCCGAAGATGCTGATGTTCACGACTGGGCTACCTCCTGCAGGGGAAGATCGCGAGTGCGGTACGTGGCGAGGCAACGGGCGATGGCCTGGTCCAGCCGCCGCATGGACGTGGGCCAGGCGTGGTGGGAGAGCATGCGGGCGCGCCCGTTTTCCGCAAGCCGTGCCCGTTCCTGGGGGTCCTCCAGGACGCGCAGGATCGCCTGCTCGTATTCTTCTGGGGTGGAGGCGACCAGAAAGTGCTCCCCGGGCTCCGCGTCCACGCCCCCGGCCGCCACGCGGCTCGCCACCACCGGCACGCCCATGGCCATGGCCTCCAGGATCTTGTTCTGGGTCCCCCGGGCGATGTTGAGGGGGGCGACCATCAAGGCCGAGCGGCGCACGTAGGGCCGCACGTCGTCCACGCTGCCGGTCACGGTGACCCCAGGGATCGATCCCAGGCGCAGCACCCGCCGGGACGGGTCGGCTCCCACGATGAAGAGCTTCAGTCCCGGCCGCCGCGCTTTCAACCGGGGAAGCACCCGGGCGCAAAAGTCGAACATGCACTCCTGGTTGGGGTAGTAGTCCATGCGCCCCACGAAGCACAGCATGTCCGGATCGTAGGGCTCCCGGGAAGGAGTGAAGAATTCCGCGTCCACCCCGTTGGGGAACCAGTCGGTGGCGACTTGCACGCCGTAGCCCACCAGGGTTTCCCACTCGGCCCGGGTGGTGGCGGTACACAGGTCGAACTTGCTCGCGAGGCGTTTCTCCGCCCGCATGAGCTTCGCCCCTTCCAGCCAGTAGCCGAGGGACAGGGGGAAGGGCTTGTAGCGGGCGTATTCCAGCCACTTCTGGGAGTCCATATCGCCGAAGTCCAGGATCTTGGGGATGCCTTGGACGTTCTCCACGTACTGGGCCACCGACGAGCAGTGCACGAAAATGAGATCGAAGCTTTCCCGCGCGAGCAGTCGCCGGATGCGCCGGGCGAGCGCCGGCGAGTAGAAGAAGCCCATGGACGAAGGTACCCGCGTCGGCAGGCGCGCCACCATGCGCGCGACCTGCACGGGATTGCGGACGCGCGCCATTTCGAAGTGGGCGCACACGGAACCGAGCCCCTGCCCTTCTCGGGCTTCCGCCTCGGAGCGGGCCAGGGAGGCCACCGTGACCCGGTGCTGGCGGCTCAAATGCCGGATCATGTTGAACGGCCGGATCTTCCCGCCCCGCTTGGGCGGATAAGGGAAGCGATGGCAGATGTAGAGGATGTTCATGTCATGCTTTCCTTGCGCCCCTTCCAGCCGGGGCGCCTGGGTGTATCTCCGGTGCAGCGCAAAGTGCGCAGCCTGTGCCTTTGCCGATGGGCCATGCAGGGGGCGTTGAGCGAAGCGGAACGCCCCCTCGCGGCCTCCGGGAGGAAGAGCCTGAGCAGCAAGCGGGGAGACGAGGATTTTGCTCTCGGCACGGCAACGCGAGCCATCACACAAATTCCTGCAATTCCGCCGCCACATCCTCCGGCGTGCGCTTGTCCAGGTAAATGCGACCCCAAAGCTCCAGATGGAGGAGCGCCAGCAACAGGTCAGTGTAATCTTCCCGGTTCGCCGCGTGGTCGGCCACGATCCGGCGCAGCACCGGGTAGCGGAGCAGACCCCGGCGTGCCACCGCTTCTTCCGATAACACGCGCTCGAGCAGCCCTGCCAAGGATCCCTTGAGCCAGGCTCCCATGGGGGTACCGAAGCCGCGCTTGCCGCGCTGAAGCACGTCCAGGGGCAGCAGGTCGGACAGGGCGATCTTCAGCAGGCGCTTGAGTTCCCCCTTGCGCACCTTCACCGCCTCCGGCATGCGGGCGGCGAGCTCCACCAGCTCGTGGTCGAGGAGGGGCACCCGGCATTCCAAGGAGGTGGCCATGCTCATCTTGTCGGTGAGCAGCAGGAGATCGTCGGGAAGCTGGGTTTCGGCGTCCACCGCCAGCATGCGATTCAGACTGTCCCCGCTGGAGGCGGCGGCGAAAGCCCGGGCGAGGGCGTCGTCCCCGTCGAAGCTCATGCCGGAGAGCGCCACGAGCAGCTCGGGTGCGGCGATTTGCACGTAGGAGCGGTAGCGCTCTTCGAAGGTAAGCTCGGCGCTGGCAAGGAAGCGCTTGGCGAGCCGCATGGCGTTCAAGGCGCCCGAGTGCCGGTCGCTGGGGAGCATGCGGCCGGCCCGCACCGCGGAGCGGCGCAGCCATCCGGGCAGGCGCTCGAAGCGGGCAGCGAAGTGGTTGCCCAGGTAGCGGCGATAGCCGCCGAAGAGCTCGTCACCCCCCACGCCGGAGAGGATCACGGTGACTTCCCGCCGGGCGAATTCCGACACCAGGTAGGTGGTGAGGAAGGCGGTGTCGGCGATGGGCTCGTCCATGTGCCACAAGAGCCGCGGCAGGAGGGCCGCCACGTCGGGCTTGACCAGGATCTCGTGGTGGTCCGTTCCGAACAGCCGGGCTACCCGCTGGGCGTGGGGCAGCTCGTTGTAATAGTCGTCGGCGGCGCTGCCCTGGAAACCGATGGAATAGGTCTTGACCGGGGCGTCGGCCGCGCGGCTCATGTAGCCCACCACGGCGCTCGAGTCGAGACCGCCGGAGAGAAAGGCTCCGATGGGCACATCGCTCACCATCTGCATGCGCACCGACCGCTCCATCTGCTCCCGCACCGCGGCGACCCACTCGGCCTCCGACATCTCCCGGTCGATCTCCTCGGGGATGCGCCAGTAGCGGCGCTCTTCCAGGCGGCCGTTCTCGGCTATGAGCAGCGTGGCGGGGGGGAGCTTGCGGATGCCCTCGAACAGGCAGTGGGGCGAGGGCACGTACCCCCACTGCAGGTATTCCGCCAGGGCGGAGCGATCGACGCGGGCCGAAAAGCCCGGCACCTCCAGAATGGCTTTCGCTTCCGAAGCGAACACGAGCTGGCGGCCGTTCAGCGCGTAGTAGAGGGGCTTGATGCCCAAGCGATCGCGTCCGATCAAGAGCCGACGCCGCGGCGCGTCCCACAGGGCGAAGCCGAACATGCCGTTCAGGTGCTGGAGGAATTCGTCCCCGTACTCGGCGTAGGCGTGGAGGATCGTCTCGCTGTCGGAGCCGGTGAGGAAGCGGTGCCCGCGGGCGGAGAGCGCGCGCCGCAGCTCCCGGAAGTTGTAGATCTCGCCGTTGCACACGAGCCACAGGGTGCGGTCTTGGTTGGTCAGGGGCTGGTGGCCGCCGGCGAGATCGATGATGGACAGGCGCCGCATGCCGATGGCGCAGGGGCCGTCGTGGTGCAGGCCCTCGTCGTCCGGCCCCCGATGGACGATGACCCGGCCCATGGGGGAGACCTGCCCCGGGTCGGCGGGGGAGCCGTCCAGATGGAGCACGCCGTAGATGCCGCACATGGGTCGACTTAAATTCCTGGTTTATTCGCGAACATCCGTGTTCATGCGTGGCTGAATGACGCTTCTTGGTGTGACTCGTTCATCGCCCGGCGGTCACGGGAATCTTGGCGTCCCGCCTCGCCAGCACCCGCTCGTACACCGCCGCGTAGCGCGCCACGCTGCGGGCCCAGGTGCGTTCCTCTTCGACGAATTTTCGTCCCGCTCGCTTGAGCGCCTCCCACCGTTGGGGTTCTCCCAGCAGGCGCTCGATGGCCTGGGCCAGGGCTGCCGCGTCGCCCGCGGGGAAGAGGAAGCCGGTGCGCCCGTGCTGGATCAGCTCCCGGTGGCCGCCCACGTCGGAAGCCAGCACCAGCTTGCCCTGGGCCAGGGCTTCCAGGGGTTTCAAGGGCGTCACCAGCTCGGTCAACCGCATGGAGCGCCGGGGATACACCAGGATATCGATGAGATCGTAGTAGCGGCCGATTTCCCCATGGGGCACGCGCCCGGCGAAGACCACCCGGTCCGTGAGGCCCAACGACTGCGCCTGGCGCTTGAGCGCTTCTTCTTGAAAGCCGCCGCCCACCAGCAGGACCTTGAGGGACCCGTGGCGCGGCGCGAGCCGGGCCAGGGCGTCGATCAGAAGATCCAGGCCTTCGTAGGCGTAGAAGGAACCGGCGAAGCCGAGCACCGTCGCGCCTTGTAGCCCGAGGGCGGCGGCCAAGGCCGGGTCGCGGGGTCGCCCAGCGCCGAATTGGGTCGGGTTCACCCCGTTGGGGATCACGGTGATCTTCTCCCCCGGAATTCCCCGAGCGGCGATGTCCCGCCGCAACCCGTCGCACAGGGTGGTGACATGGTCGGCCCGGCGCAGGGCGAAGGTTTCCAAGGCGCGGGATAGCCGGTAGCGGACGCTCCCCTCGGTGGTGGTGCCGTGGTCCACGGCGGCGTCCTCCCAGGAGGCCCGCATTTCGTAGACCACGGGGATGCCGCGGCGGCGCCCCACCCACAGGGCGGGCAAAGCGTTCAGCACAGGCGAGTGGGCGTGCAGCACGTCGGGGGCAAGCCGCGCCACCAGGGCGTCCAGCCGCCGGGCTGTGGCCAGCATGCAGGCCAGGGGCTCCACGAAGGGTCCCTTGGCCCAACCGCCGCTGCTCGCCGGCGTGCGGTAGAAGAGCCAGCCGTCCACCCGTTCCTCCTCCGCCGCGCAGGGACCCTGCTTGGGGGAGGTAAGGTGAAAGGTCTCCCAGCCCAGGGCCCGGCTCTCCTGCAGGATCGCCAGGGTGCGGAAGGCGTACCCGCTGTGGAGAGGGGCCGAATGGTCCAGGAGGTGGAGGACGCGCAAGCTCATGCCATCGCTTCCCTATTTCGGGTGCGGTCGGCAAACCCGACAAGGCCGCGGCCCATCGATGCCCTCGTTCCGCCAAACGTCAGTGCTTGCCCAGAACATCATGCAGTGACGGCCTTGCGTTTTTCTTCCGTGGTCGCCTCGCCCAGGGCGTGGCGCAGAAATGCTTCGAACATGAGCAGCGTCCAGAGGGCGCTACTGTGGTCCGAGCGTCCGGACTCGTGGGCCTGCACCAGTTGGCGCAAGAACGCGGGATTGAACAGGCCGGTCTGGGCCAGCGCCTCGCCCAGGAGCGCCCGACGCACCCGCTCCCGCAGGGGGCCGCGGAACCAGCGGGCGAGGGGCACGGCGAAGCCCATCTTGGGCCGGTAGAGGATTTCCTGGGGGAGTTTCGGCTCCATCGCCTGCTTGAGCAGGACCTTGCCTTCGCCGCCGCGCACCTTGAAGGTGGAGGGCAGGGTCGCGAGCCACTCCACCAGGGGATGATCCATCAGGGGTTCGCGCACCTCCAGGGAATGGGCCATGCTGGCCCGGTCCACCTTGGTGTTGATGTCGCCCACGAGATAGGTTTTGAGGTCCAGGTACTGCACCAGGGCGAGGGGATCCTCCCGGTTGGCGCGGCGGGCGTGGCGCTCGAAGACCTCGAGGGCGTGGTAGCCGCCCAGCTCGGCGCGGAACGCGGGGCTGAAGAGTTGCTGCCGCAGGCTGTCCCGCAGGATCGATACGCTGTGGAAATAGGCTTCCACGGAGGAGCGGGCGAGGGTCTCCAGGGTGGTCTTGGCGCGGAAGATCTTCGGCGCCCAGTCCGCCTTGGGGTAGAGGCGTCCCAGGAGTCCGAACACCGGCCGGCGCAACGCCAGGGGCAGGAGCCTGCGCAGGCGCTCCTCCCCGAGGTGCCAGCGGTAGCGCCGGTAGCCGCCGAAGCTCTCGTCGCCGCCGTCCCCGGACAGGGCCACGGTCACGTGGCGGCGGGCGAGCTGACATACCCGATAGGTGGGGATCGCCGAACTGTCGGCGTAGGGCTCGTCGTAGACCCGGGCGAGCTCGTCCAGGAGATCGAAGTCGTCCACGTCCACCGGGTGGACGAAGTGTTTGGTGCCCAGCTGCTGCGCCACCAATGCGGCGTAGCGGGACTCGTCGAAGGCCGGGTCAGAAAAGGCGATGGAGCAGGTGCGCACCGGCTCCGGCGCGACCGCCGCCATGGTGGCCACCACCGCGCTGGAATCCACGCCGCCGGAGAGAAAGGCCCCCAGGGGCACCTCAGCGATGAGACGCAACCGCACCGATTCCTCCAGCCGCGCGAGCAGCTCGGCCCGGGCGTCATCCTCGGAGATGGGATTGTCGAGGGTGAAGGCAACGTCCCAGTATTCCCGGGGCGGCGGCAGGGGTTCCCCTCGGCGCACGGCGAGGGTGTGGCCCGGAGGCAGCTTCCACGCTCCCTTGAAGATGGTGCGCGGCTCCGGCACGTAGCCCAGGGCGAAATACTCCTCCACCGCGCACGGCTCCAGGGCCTTGCTCAACCCTCCATGGGCGAGCAGGCTCTTCAGCTCCGAACCCACCAACAGCAGCCCGTCGGGCAGGAGCGCGTAGTGCAGGGGCTTCACCCCGAGCCGGTCCCGGGCGAGGAATAGGGTCTCCCGGTTGCGATCCCAGAGGGCGAAGGCGAACATGCCCCGCAGCCGCTCTACGCAGGCTTCGCCCCAGGCTTCCCAGGCGTGGACGATCACCTCGGTGTCGCTGCGGGTGCGGAACGTGTGCCCCAGGCGCGTCAACTCGGGGATGAGGGATTGGTAGTTGTAGATTTCGCCGTTGAATACCACGGCGACGCTTCCGTCCTCGTTGAACAGGGGCTGCTGGCCGGTGGCGAGGTCGATGATGGAAAGCCGCCGGTGACCCAGGGCGAGGCCCGGCTCCAGGTGCACGCCGCCTTCGTCGGGACCCCGGTGGCGCTGGACCTCGTTCATGCGCACGACCGTTTCCCGGGGAATCTCCCGGCGTCCCCGGGTGTCGAAGATGGCCACCAGCCCGCACATGGCTCAGCGTCCCAGGGTGGGGCTCGCGGTGGCCGCGCCCCGTTCGCCGCGCCGCGCCGGCAGCAATGCTTCATAGAGCTCTTGATAGCGGGCCACCATCTGCTCCAGGCTGAACTGCCGCACCACCCGGCTGCGCCCGGCGGTGCCGTGGCGCCGGGCCACCTCCGGGTGGTGGAAATACTCCAGGATCCGGGACGCCAGGGCCTCGGGGTCGCCCGGCGGGATGAGCTGCCCGGTCATGCCGTCAGCCACCAGCTCTGCGTTCCCGCCCACTCGGGTCGCGATGACCGGCAGGCCCGAGGCCATCGCTTCCAGAATGGTGTTGGAGATGCCTTCCGCCAGGGAGGGCAGGGCGAAGCAATGGAAGCCCCGCAGAAGCTGCGCCACATCGGACCGTTCTCCGGGCATCCAGGCGAGATGGGCGACGCCCGCTTGCTCCAGAATTCGCCGGGTGGCCTCCCGCAGGGGACCGTCGCCGACGAGGGCGAGCCGCAGCCGCTGCCGCGCGCTCGGGCTGCGCTCGAGGGCTCGCACGAACGCCCGGGCCAGAGTGGGCTGGTCCTTGACCGTTTCCAGGCGGCCCACCGTGCCCACCACCCAGAGCCCGGGTTCCTGGAATGGATAGCCTTCGATGGCGACCGGCGCCTCCTTGGCCGGGCGAAAGCGTGCCGTGTCCACCCCGTTGTAGACTTGCAGGACCCGCGCCTTGTCGATGCCGACGGCATCGGTGAGATAGCGCTCCAGATGCTGGGAAAGGGCGATGTAGCGGTGGACGAAAGGGGAGAACACTTGGCGCAGGCGCCGGTAGCGGGCGTTGGTGCCGTCCAGGTCTTGCGCGCCCCAGCCGTGCTCGCCGTGGACCCGCACAGGCACCCCGGCGGCCCAGGCGGGAACCACGGCTTCCAGGGCGGCCAGGTTGCGGGTGTGGACGATGGCGGGTTTGAGCTCGCGAAAGAGCCGGTAGAGTCGGGGGTAGAGGCGCAAAGCATGCCCCGGGCCCTTGTGCAGGGCCACGTAGACCACGTCCTCGCGGACGACGCGGCGGCGGAACTCCTCGGAGACGTCGGTCAGGGACACGACGCCGTGACGGAACGCCTCTTCAGGCATGCGGTTGATGAGGTTCACCACCCCGTTTTCCAACCCCCCCACGGCGAAGCGGTATACCACGTGGAGGATCAAGGGACGTTCGGCCCGGACGCTCATGGGCGGCCTCCGCCGGCGGCGTGCTGGAGTAGGTCGTCTATGGCGGGCGCCATGTCGGCGACAAACCCCTCGAGGATGCGCTCGGCCGCTGTCCGGTCGTCCTCGACGGGGGTGTAGACCACCACCAAGGCGGAATCGTCTCCCCGGCCCTGGAGCTTCAGCCAGGCCAGGTAGAGCTTAGCCAGGGGATCGGCGGCGGTGAGCCGGCCATCGACCCAGTACCACTGGTAGGCGAGGAGCCGCTGACCGGGACTCGCCAGCAGGGCGGATTTCGCCTGGAGCGGCTCCCCTTTCCAAACGAGCCGGGCCGTCCCGCTGCCCGCTTGCCGCCAGCTCTGATCACTGCTCTTGACCAGGGCGTTCAACGAGCTCACCAGCTCGGCGCCCTGGCGCTGATCCCGGTAGTAGGCGAGGTAGAGCCCGACTGCAGCGCCGTCCCGCTGGAAAGCGGCGTTGAGCTCGGCCCGGGGCGACTCGAACGCCGGCTTCCAGGGTGTGAAAGGCGCCGCGGGCTGCCAAGGCCCGGCGAGGTCGCTCGCCGCCAGCGCCGGCGGCGGGGCGTTGCGGGGCGCGTCCAGGGCTGCCAGGGCTGCCGGCCAGAGGCTCCCGATGGACAGGACGAAGGCGGCGGCGATGAGTAGCGATCCCGCGGCGGTGGACGCGCCCGCCGATCCGGCGGGCGCTGCCGCGGCGGAGGTCTCCTGGGGCGGATCGCGCCAGAAGTAGCCGATCCAGAAGGTCAGGGTGATCACCACGCCGAAAAACAGCCATCCGTAGATCAGATGGTCCACCCCGGCCGCCAGCTTGTTGCCGGAGAGATGGCCGATCATGACGATCAGATAGGCCCGCAGCCAGTTGGCGACCACCGGCACCGCCAGGGAGACGGCAACGAAGGCCAGGCGCTTGACGGGCTTGCGATAGACCAGGTAGGCGTAGAGGCAGCCCACCACGAAGCTGGCGATGAGGTAGCGCACCCCGCTGCAGGCCTCCACCACCGACCAGGCCCCGGTGGGAATGAGAAAGAAATTGCCCTCCCGGTACACCGGAACGCTCGATGCCCGCAGGGCGGCGATGGTGACGTCGGCGGTCACGTTCATCATGGCCGGCACGAGAAACTCCCCGGCCGGCACGGCGAAGAGCAGGAAAGCGAGGGGGAAGGCCATGCGCCGGGCGATCTCCAAACCCAGTACCGCGACGAGGGATGCCTGGAGCATGAACACCAGGGCAAAATGGGTGACCCCGATCACGCTCGCCAGCTCACCCAGGAGCCAGCCGAACCCCGCCAGCGCGACCCCTGCCAGGGCGGGGTAGAAAGGCCGCGGCACCAACCCCGCCAGCCGGTGCCGCTCGCGCCAGGCAAGCCACAGGGCGATGGGGGCCACCAGGAACCCGTGGGCGAAGGTCTCCGAGCGGTACCAGATGGAGACCATGGAGCGCAGCGTATCGAAGTAAAGCAGGAGCAGGCCGAACACCACCGCGGCGACCACCGGGACAGCGATTCCGCTCGTTCCGAAAGGCCAGGGGAAGCGCTGCCCGAAGAGCCCGGAAGGTCCCATCCTCGAAGGCGGGTCCGGAGCGGCGGCGAAGGGGTCGGTCTCTACTTTCATCCCCGCTAGCCCAGATGGCGCACGATGCGGGGCCCCAATGCGTTGGCCAGCCCGAGGGGCAAGCGCCGCCACAGGGCGATGAAGGCCCGGTACTTGGGATTGAGGGGGTTGTGCTGGGGAATGGCGTCCCCCCGGTACAGGCAGTATTCATAATGGAGAGGGGCAGGCTCGAATCCCCAGTGGCGCTTGAAGTCGTAGGCCCCGGTGCCCTGCTTGCTCCGGCCGTAGTCGAAGATGCGCACGCCCCGCTCGCACGCGCGCCGCATGAGCTCCCAATACTTGAAATCGTTGGCCGCGAGCTCCCGGGCCGAGACGTCGTCCCCGGCGTAATAGGGCAAGACTTCGTCCCGGAAATAGAAGGAGAGCACGCTGGAGAGGGGGCGACCCCCGGGATCCACCACGGTGAGCACTTCGCAGTCCTCACCGAAGGCCTTTTGCAGGATCCGGAAGTAATCCTTGGACAGGGCTGGCGTGCCGTGGCGATGCACGTTGTCCGCGTACAAGCGGAAGAAGCGGTCCAGCGTGACGTCAATCTCGCTGCGCAAGCCTGCCTTGATGCCTTTACGCACCATGGCCCGCTGCTTGCGGGGAATCGCGTTCAAGTTCGCTTCCGGCTCCGGGGCCAACGTCTTGCGGAAAGTGACATAGAGATCCTGGCGCGGCCAGGCGGGGAGCCGCGGCTCCCGATGGCGCAACTCCAGATGATCCGCGCCCAGATCCCGGCCCAGAGCGCAGGCGGCGTCGATGAGGGCGCACCGGGCGCCTTCGTGGACCGCGGCGACGCCCCCGTAGGCGCAGAAAGGCAGAGAGGCCAGGCGGTGGCCGAAAAGGAGGCTCTTCGTTTCCGCGAGCGGCAACACTCCCACCACTTTGTCCCCCTCCTCCGCCAGAAGGTAATGGGTGTCATGGCCGAAGGCGCTCTCGATCACTTCTTTCCACTCGATGCGGTGGAAGAAAGTCGCCTCCGGACAATCGGCCACGAAAGCGGCCCAGCGGTCCCGGTCGGCCTCTCTGTAGTGCCGCACGGCCACGCCGGCTGTCTCCGGCCGGGCGACGAGGATGCGCTCGATACCTCCCATTGCCTCAGTCCTTGAGAAACACCCGGTCCATCCGGTCCCAGGCGAAATCGCTGAGCAGCCGCTCAAGCCGCCGTTCGGTCCGGGCCAGGTTCAGGTAATGGCGGAAACGGGCTTTCAGCGCTATCCCGGGGACCCGGGGCTGCTCCGGGTCCAGCTCCCAGGGATGGAAATAGAACACGGCGGGCATGCCGTCCACCCGGTTCACGCGCCGCAGGAAGGCCCGGGACACGCAATAGGGAAAGAGGCGGAAATAGCCGCCGCCCCCGGCTGGCAGGTTGGCGTTCCACAGGCGCGCCGTGGTGACGGGCACTTCCAGCAGCCCCGGCCGGGGCGAGTAAGCAAAGCGGGGCGCCTCAGGTAGACCGTAGTGGTCGTGACGCACCGGATAGACGCTAGAGCTATAGCGGTAGCCCGCCTCCAGCACGCAGTCGAAGGCCCACGGGTTGTGTCTGCCGAAGGAGAAGCTCGGGGCCCGGTAACCCTTCACCGGCTGGCCGGTGAGGTCTTCCAGCAGCGATTTCGCCCGCCGGATGTCCTCGAGGAACGCTCCGGGGGATTGGTCTCCCGCCCGTTGATGGCTGTGACCGTGGCTTGCCACTTCGTGCCCCGCCTCGGCGATCGCCCTCACCAAGCGGGGATAGCGCTCCGCCACCCAGCCCAGGACAAAGAAAGTGGCCCGGGCTTGCGCTTCTGCGAGGAGGGTGAGCACTCGCTCCACGTTGCGTTCCACCCGGCAGGGAAGCCGCTCCCAGGCATCCCGGGGAATATGGGGCTCGAAGGCCGATACGTGGAAATAGTCCTCCACGTCGATGGAAAGGGCGTTGACCACGGGGGAACCGTCGGCTTTGAGCCGGCCGTCGCTCACGGGACGGCCGTTCCTTACGGGAAAGCCGTCGGTCGGGGTCCGGAGGGCGCTTTCCGATCTCATGGCGCGACACGGGTGAAGGGTTCTTCGGCCGGCCGTCGGGCGAGCCATCCGGCGAGATGGGCGGCGATGCGCTCCGCGGCGTGGCCGTCCCAGCCGTCGGGCCGCCGTCCCGTCTTGCCCCGTCCGGCCAGGATCGCCTCCACCAGGGAGAGGATCAGCCGCCGGTTGCGGCCCACCAGGGTGTTGGTTCCCTGCTCCACCGTGACGGGACGCTCGGTGTTATCCCGCAGGGTCAGGCACGGAATCGAGAGGGCGGTGGTCTCCTCCTGTACTCCGCCGGAATCGGTCAGTACCACCCGGGCTGCGGCCATCAAACCCAGCATCTCCAGGTAGCCCGCTGGAGGCAGCAGGGCGATGGCGGGAATGGCGACGCGGCCCGCGAGCCCGAAGCGCTCCAGGTGGGCGCGGGTGCGTGGGTGGACGGGCCAGACGAGAGGTAAGCGCTCGCTCACTTCTTCCAGGATCTCCACCGTCTCCGTAAGCGCCCCGGGCTCGTCCACGTTGGAGGGGCGGTGCAGGGTGACGAGCCCGAAGCCCCGTTCGCCGACGGGAAAGCCGGCCTTGGCCAAGGTCGCTTGCGCGGGGACCGCATGGGGCAGATGGGCCAGCAGGGAATCGATCATGACGTTGCCCACGAAGTGGATCTTCTCCGGTGCGATCCCTTCCCGGGTCAGGTTCTCCGCCGCCGCGGGTTCGGTGGTGTAAAGCACCTCGGCGAGCTGGTCGGTCAGCAGCCGGTTGATCTCTTCGGGCATGGTGCGATCGAAGCTGCGCAGTCCCGCCTCCACGTGGACCACGGGGATCTGCTTTTTCACCGCCACCAGACTGCAGGCCAGGGTGGAGTTGACGTCCCCCACCACCACTACACAGCTCGGCAGGTAATCGTCCACCACCGGCTCGAAGCGGCGCATGATTTCCGCGGTCTGTAGCGCGTGGCTGCCCGAGCCCACTTCCAGGTTCACGTCGGGGGGCGGCAGCCCCAGGTCGCGGAACAACTGATCGTTCATGAGCCAATCGTAGTGCTGCCCTGTGTGCACCAGCACCGCGCCGGGCAGGTCCGTGCGGGCGGAAAAGGCGTCCAGCAGGGGCGCCATCTTCATGTAGTTGGGACGCGCCCCCACCACGCACAGGATGGGTCCCCGTTTGCCGTCCGCTGCGCCCATCAACCCTGCTCCCGCTGTCTGGCCGCAGGCTTCGCCCCCGGCGCGCCGGAGCTTTCCTTGCGCACCAGTTCGCTCAGCAAGTCGAGCACCGTGAACATGGCCCGCTCCAGCCGCAGCAGCCGCTGCTGCAGGCTCACCGGGTCCATCCCTTCTGAACTGCCCAAGCCGCCCGCCAGCTCCAGCCCCTGCCCGGGATGGAAATCTCCAGCAAGATGTCCCCGCCCGGCCCCGGCTGCCCGGTAAGCGGTGGCCCGCTCTCCGGCTGGCTCCGCCTCGGCCAGCGCCGGGCTACCCTCCTCCTGGGACACGGCTAGGTCCAGGCCGCCCTCGTCCTTCATCTCCGCGGTCACGGCACGCACGTCCTCGCCGCGAAAGACGTGCTTCTCCGCCAGGTAACCGGAGAGGAGCAGACGGTTGCATAGGGTGTTGATTCGCCGTGGCACACCGCCAGTGGCGGCGTAGATCTCGTCCATGGCCTGGGCGTCGAACTGGGGATCGCCCACCCATCCCACCCGCGCCAGGCGATGCTCGATGTAGCCCTGGGTTTCCTGGCGGTCCATGGGGCCCAGGTGGTAGGAGGCGATCACCCGCTGGCGCAATTGTTTCATGCGGGCGCTGCGCATGACCTCCCGCAGCTCGGGTTGCCCCACCAGCACGCTCTGCAGCAGGGCGTGGTTGCCGAGCTGGAAGTTGGACAGCATGCGCAATTCCTCCACCGCCCGGGGACTCAAGTTCTGGGCCTCGTCCACGATCAGCAGGGCCCGCTTGCGTCGCGGCACCAGGGCGGTGAGGTAGGCTTCGATCTCGGCCAGCAGCTCCGCCTTGTGGGGCGTCTTCACCGGGATGCCGAAGGCAGTGGCCACCGCACGCAGCAGGTTTTCCGCGTCGAGCTGGGTGCTCACCAACTGGGCCGCCACCACCTTCTGCCGGTCGAGCTGCTCGAGGAGACTACGGATCAAGGTGGTCTTGCCCGTTCCGATCTCGCCAGTAATGACGATAAAACCTTCCCCCTGGTACATGCCGTACTTGAGATAGGCAAGGGCGCTCTTGTGGCCGCGGCTCGCGTAGAGGAAAGCGGGATCCGGGTTGAGCTGGAAAGGCTTGCCTTTCAGCCCGTAGAAGGCTTCGTACATGGCTCAGAAGCGGTGGTCGAGGCCGACGAATACCGCGAACTCGTTGTAATTGTTGAACAGGGGATCGTCGGAGTCGAACTGCTGGTACCGGGCACCGACCAGTCCCCGGGTTTTGGGGGCGAGCTGGGTGGAATAGGTGAGTCGCACGCTGTCCTGCTCCGAATCGGGGCGGCTGCCCGCAAGGGTCTGCTCACGCTTGGTACGGGTGTGGGAGAGCAGCAGGTTCACATTGCTCAAGCGGGTGAGCCGCAGGGTATAGGAGATCGACGCCCCGGTCTGGGTAAACGGCTGGTCCACCAGCAGCAATTCCGGGGGCAGGGTCGCATTGGCCGTGGACACCGGCTCGTTGTCACTATAGAAGACGGAAAAGACAACGGTATTACGCACTCCATGGATGGCGGCGGAGGCTTCAAAGCGCTCGCGCAGGAGGATCCGCTGGCTGAAGAAGCGTAGCGGCGTATTGAGGAAAAGAGGAATCTGGTTCTCCTGCAGGAACTGGACCACGGCGTTGAAGCGCTCCACCGGGTCGGGGATGCGCGCGGCGAAAATGGCGTCCAGTAGCAGCGGCGTGAAGCCGGGCTGCAGGGTGAAGAGCTCCTGGGGGAAATCGCTGATGTCCCGGGAGGCGGAGAGCCGCCAGGCGGTGAGCCGGGTGCGATGGGTGAAATTCGCCCCGAAGGAGCCGCCGAAAAAGCGCTCCTCCCAAAAGCCGTTCAGCACCGTTCGGGAGGTCGGGCGCCAGTCGAGACCGGCGCCGTAGATGGCGCCTTCCCGGTCAGTGAGGCCGAAATCGTTCTGCTCGTAGCCGCCCCGCGCTTCGACCCGGACACTGGGAACCACCCGGTAGGAGACGATCAGGCGTCCGAGGTTGTTGGTGAACGTCTGCTGGTCTTCGAATTTGGTCTCCTCGCGAAACGCCTCCGCGCTCCAGCCGATGCGCCGGGGGGGCCCTGAGAGGCGCCCCAGCCACCGAGTGCGTCGTGCGTTGGCGAGGCTCTCCCGGTCGGTGTCGGTCCACGTGGTCTCGTAGCGGCCGAGGTAATCGATGTTGCCCACCGCCCGGCCCTGGATATAGGGCGAGACCCGAAGCCTGCGGGTCTCGATGCGATTATCGGTGTCGAGCCCCACGTCCCCGGGCTGGGGGCCGAAAGGGGAGACGAACTCCTGGGAGATGTCGGCGTTGGCCTCGATGAAAAAGAAGTTATCGATGGCCTCCAGCTTGGCGGAGGAGGCGAGCTCATGGGCGACGCGGCTGCGGGAATTCTCGTTCACGTAGTACAGCAGCCGAGGCGAATAGTCGGCGGTAAGCTTGAGCCGCCCACCCTCTCCCCGGATGCCGATGCGGGGCCGCACCTCGGTATAGACGTCGCTTTCCTCCCGGCCGCTGGGGGCAAGGTTCACGTTGTCGGTGTAGGTGGCCCGGGCCGACACCCCCTTTTCCAACTTCCAGTCGGCACTCTGGGCGCTGGCCGCGAGGCCGGCGAGCGCCGCCCCCAACACGAGGGCGCCACCATGACGTGGCAGTCGCTGGAGAGCCGCTCCTGCCCACGGGCAGGGAAAGTTCACCCCTGCCCTTCCCCCTCCTTGAAGGGAAAGCTGCCCGCCACGGGGCGGGAGCCGCCATCGGGCGAGAAGAATGCCCGCAAGCCTAGCCAACCAGGGACGGCAGCCACGCAAGAAGCGCTGCGCTGAGACGCAGCCGATGGCTTTGCGGTTGCGGATTAACATGGAGCCGAAGACCGCGGTGAGCGGGCGCAAGGGTGTCAATCCGAAAACTGCTGACGATAGCCGTAATAGGAGCCGACCTCCGACTCGGACGCCTTGTTCAACACCGTCATGACCACAGGGCAGGGCTCCAGGGTTTCCAGGGCCTGCTGCACCGTGGAATAGGTGGTCCGGTCCGCCTCCACCACCAGGACGATTTGGCCCATGTAGGTGGCGAGCACCCGCGCCTCCGGAGTGGCGAGCAAGGGCGGCGAATCGAAAATGATGACCCGGTCGCTGTAGCGATGGGCCATCTCGTTGAGCAGGGCCCGCATCGCCTCGCTCGCCAGGAGCTCGGTAGCGTGGGGATGGCGGCGGCCCGCCAGCAGCAGGGATAAGCGCTCCACATTGGTGCGCAACAACGCCTCCGCAGGGTCCAGGCCGGGGTTGCTCAGCAGGTCCAGCAGGCCGGGGCCGGAGTGCTGCACGCCCAGGATGCCCGGGAGCGAGCGCCCGGCCACGTCCGTGTCCACCAGCAGCACGTAGGTGTCCCGCTCCATGGCCATGCTCATGGCGAGGTTCACGGCGACGAAGCTTTTCCCTTCTCCTGGAACCGAGCTCGCCACCATGATGAGGTTGGCCCGTTCGACGGGGGCGGCGGAGCCTCCTCGAGCGTTCTGGAGCAATGGCCACTTGATGACTCGGAACTCGTCCGAAAGCTTGGACTGGGGCATGTCCGGCACGACCATGCCGGCCGCCCGCATCCGGCCCAGGTTGATCTCCACGCGCCGGCTGATCGAGGGGCCTTCCGTCGGCCTCGCAAAGGGGTCGCGGTCCAGGTCGGGCACCGGCTGGCCGAGGGAGCCCAACGCAGGCTCGGCGCCGGTCAAGCCGTCAGGCACCTGGATGCCGGATTTCTTGAGCTGCTCGAGCCGCTTGGCGGCTTGTTCGATGATGCTCACGGTTGCGGCCTCACAGCAGTGGTGTTTTGGTCAAGGTGAGCACGATGCCGACGGCATAGCAGGCCACCAACCCGACAAGCCCGGCGGCGAACGCTCCAATCCGGCGCCGACGCTGGCGGGTGAGCGCCGGGCTCGGCAGCAAGGAAATCGTGCCAAGCACCGGTCGCCGGGTGACCTCCCGCAGCTTGCGGCTGTCGTGGAACGTGGGAAAGAGCTGGCTTACCAGGAAGCTTGCGAGCAGCCCCGCGCCGAGGGAGCCGGCGAATACCACGGGCAGCAGCAGGGACCGATTCGGCGCCACAGGCTTCGACTCGGCCCGGGGCGGATCGATGACCCGGAATTCCCCGATTCCGCCCGAGCCCTGGAGTTCCTTGGACATGGCGGCCTGCTCTCGCCGGGCCACCAGGTTTTCGTAGGCGCGCTTCTCCACTTCGTAGTCCCGGTTCAGACGTGCCAGCTCTGCCTCCATTTGGGGGATGAGGGCCTGCCTCTCCTGGAGCTGACGGTAGCGGGCCTCGTAGTTGGCGACCCGGGCGCGCAGGGCGGCCACATTGGCTTCGGCGGCGGCGAGGGATACCTTGATCTGCTGATAGACGGGGTTGCGGTCGGCCGACCCCATCGTCGACGGCCCCCCTGAGGCGCTGCGTCGCGCCTCCAGGATTTTCTGCTTCTCCCGCTCCAGTTCGGCGATGATGCGCCGGGTGTTCTGCACGTCCGGGTGCTGGTCCGTATAGCGGCGCAGGAGTTCGTCCAGGGCCTGCTTCAAGGTGGCGAGGCGCGCGTCGATTTCCGGCACCGCGCCCCCTTCTGCAGGGGCGGCGCCCCCATCGGGCAGGAACACCGGCTCCTCGCCGGCGAGCTCTCGCTTGAGGGCGTCCCGGGACTCCTCGGCCGCCCGCAACTCCACCCGGGCCCGGGCCAGCTCCTCGCTCAAGGCGGTGAGCTGGCTGATATAGTCCCGATCGCCCCCGGCGCCTAGCCCCATGTACTTGAGGCGAAACTCCTTGAGCCGGTTCTCGGCCTCCTCCAGGCGCTTTTCGTAGATCGCGATCTGCTCGTTGATGAACTTCTCCGCCTGCTCTGCGTCGCTGCGCTTGTTCCCCAGGCTGGATTCCAGGAAGATGGAGAGGAGCGCCTGGACCACCCGCTTGGCCTGCTCCGGATCGGAGTCCCGGTAGGAAATGGTGTAAAGGTTGTCTTCCCGGCGGGCGGCCCGGATCTGCAGGCTGCTCATCATGCGATCGATCAGCTTTTCCCGCTCCTGGGGCGATTTGATCCCCAGGTCGCTGTCGGTCATGCGGACGAGCTTCTCCACGTTGGGCCGGCTGATGAGGATGCGGCTCAGGATGGACAATTCCTCTGCCAGGTTGCGCTGCACGGCGATTCCGGTCATGAGGGGCCTCAGGACTGAATCGGTGTCCACGTAGACCCGGGCGGAGGCCTCGTATCGATCCGGGATGGCATAGACGACGACCGCTCCTATCGCGCCCACCAGCCATGCCACCGCCAGCCCGTACCAGCGGCGGTGCCACATGCCGCGGGCCATGTCACGAAGCTGCTTGACCAGATGTTCCACTGTTCTCTCCAACGCCTTGCGGCGGGCTGCGCGACGCTATGGGGCGTGCCCCAAGCGGGCTAGCGGTCGCAAATTTCTCCCTCCCGGACGCGCTCAAGCCATCAACATGCTTTTCGGGTGGCACGCCATCCCTTCAGAACCAGCTCTGGGGAATGACCAACACGTCGCCCGGTTTCACTTCCACGTTGGCCGACACGTCCCCGTCTTTCAGCAGATCGTCCAGGCGCACGCTGTATTGTTTGTTCCCTTCGGAGGTGCGCAGGATGATGGCCCGATTGCCGTCGGCGAACTCGGTGACCCCGCCCACGGCGATCATGACGTCGAGCAGGGTCATCTTCTGGCGATAGGGCAGCACCTGGGGCTTGGCCGCCTCCCCGATCACCCGGATCTGCTCGCTGAACGGTCCGATGAAGCCCGTCACCATCACCGTCACCACCGGGTCGCGCACGTACTTGGAGAGCGCTTTTTCGATGTCCCGGGCGAGGGTGGTGGAGTCCTTGCCGATGGCCACCAGGTCCTCCGCCAGGGGAACGGTGATCTTGCCGTCCGGGCGCACGGTCACGGTGGTGGACAGATCGGGGTTGCGCCACACCACCACGTTGAGCGTGTCGAGCGGCCCGATGATGTAGTTGTATTCCGGCGTGGCCGCCGTGGCTGGCGCGGGAGGCAAGTCGGACCGGGTGGCGCAGCCGCCGAGCAACGCGACCCATGCCAACGCGATCCCGAGCATGCGCCCATACCGAAGAATGCCGGACGGATCGAACGAGCCCATAACCCACCTCTTGTTTAATGGTTGCAGGGGACGGATTGCGTCGCTATTTTAGCCTGAGCGGGTCTTCCCTCACCCCCGTTGCGACGGGTCCTGCCGCGTAACGGGGAGTCAGCCTGTGCGCCTCCGAGCTTAGGCGAAGCGCGGGCGTCTGCCAAGGGGCCCAAGAAAAAGTAACATTCCTTTAAATTTTGCGCTTGACATTCGATTATCAGCAGGCGTTTTCCCGCAACATCGGGTGGGTGACCCCAGCCGAGCAGGCGCGGCTGCGGGGCTGCCGGGTCGCTATCGCCGGCCTGGGCGGGGTGGGAGGGGTGCACCTGATCACCCTGGCCCGGCTGGGGGTCGGCCGCTTCAGCCTGGCGGAGGGGGACGCTTTCGAGCAGCCCAACTTCAACCGCCAGCTCGGTGCCGGGATGAGCACCGTCGGCCGGGCCAAGCTGGAAGTGCTCTGCGCCCTCGCGCGGGACATCAACCCGGAAATCGACCTCCGGGCGCTTCCCGATGGGGTCACTCCGGGCAACGTGGATGAATTCCTGCGGGAAGTGGATCTCTACGTGGACGGGCTGGACTTCTTCGCCTTCGAGGCGCGGCGCTTGGTGTTCGCCGAGTGTGCGCGGCGCCGGATCCCGGCCGTCACCGCCGCCCCCCTGGGAATGGGGGCGGCGCTGCTCAACTTCCTGCCCGGGGGCATGACGTTCGAGGAGTATTTCCGCTGGGAGGGTTGCTCGGAGGAGGAGATGGCGCTACGTTTCCTGATCGGGCTCGCGCCCGCGATGCTGCATCGGGCCTATCTCGTGGAGCCCAAGGCCGTGGACCTGGCCGCGGGGCGGGGCCCGTCCACCGCCATGGCCTGCCAGCTCTGCGCTGGCATCGCTGCCACCGAGGCGCTCAAAATCCTCCTGGGCCGGGGGCGCGTGCTCGCCGCGCCCCGGGGCATGCAGTTCGATGCCTACCGTAACCGGGTGGTCCATACCTGGCGCCCGTTCGGCAACCGCAACCCCCTGCAGCGGGTCGCCCTGGGGATCGCCCGGCGCTTATTGGCGAAAGCCGCTCAGTCCTGAAGGGATGAGCTTCGCCGATCAGGCGTTTCCCAAGGGTTTGCGGGCAACCACGTTATAGGTATTGCCCGTTACCTGTTCCTGCAGAATCTCGAAACCTGCCCCCATTACCCGCCGGCGCACGTCCTGGGGCTCGTAGGGGGAAAAAAGGATGCCCTTCCGTATGCCCCAGGCGTTGATTTTGTTAGCGATCCAGCGGAGCGGCTGTGGCCCCCGCGGGTAGAGCAGGACGTTCGCCGCGAGCTGGCCCCCCGGTTTGAGCACCCTGAAAACCTCCCGCAAAGCCGCGTCCACGTCCGGGAAGCAATGGACCGCGTTGGCGATGTTGGCCGAGTCGAAACGATTGTCGACAAAGGGCATGGCGGCAACGTCTGCCCAATGGAGCTCCACATGAGGCCTTCCTGCAAAGCGCCTGATGGCGCCCGCCAACATCGGCTCGGCGTAGTCGATTCCTGCGACCCGAACCTCGGGAAGGCCCTTCCATTGACGCCACCACAGCACGAGTTGGGTCAAAGTGCCGGAGCCCACCGCCACCTCGAGGTGATCCGGGCCCATGTTCTGTCCGAACAGGCGGAGTTGGGCCGTCAGCGTACTCCGGTAAGCGAAGGTCAGGATGAAAAACCCGCGCAGGTCATACCACCAGGGCGGCGATGTATAGGCCTGGGCAATCTTGTCCAAGGTTTTCTCCTGCTCCGATCCCTGTGTTCCCATGGCGTGCTTTTTGTCGATGGTTAGCGCTCGTCCAGCCGATTGTCGGTAGTTTTTGCAGACCGCTTCCTTCGAGGATTCTTCCCGAGCCGCTCAGAACGGGCACCTTTTTTCGAAATCTTGCTGCCTCAACCTTTTTATTTATCGTTGTCTGGCGCGGAAGTCCCCGTTCTGGGACCTCGCCCCCCCATGATCCGCCTCCCCATGAGGAAATTATGACCGAGGGCCGGTCTTGCACCAAAAACCGATCTGGGTTGCCTGCTACGATTGTCGGAAGAATTTACAGCTCGCCGAGGAGCGAACCGCAGGCAGCGCTTATCAAGTTGATTTTCATAGTTTTCTTTGGCCTGGCATGATAGGTGCTACTTAGGCGAACGGAACGGCAGGATTCGCCTTCTTAAACGGATAAACGGAGAAAGATCATGGAAAAACTTCTGAGCAAGGCGCTGGCTACGACCGCGGTGGCCCTGGGGTTTGGCTTGGCCAGCTTGCCCGCAAGTGCGGTTGGGCTATTCAACGAATTTACGGTCGATGAAGGAGGCGTGCCCGGAAGCAGTTCGGTGACCTTCGTGGCCGACAAGCTGAACGGCGGGTACACCGAAAGAATTACCTTCGACGGAGCGGGCGGGTTCGACGCGGCCGCTTTTGCCGACTTCGGCCAGTATTTTGCGGACGATGGTACGACGCTGATAACGATTTCCCAGCTGAACACGAACTATGGACTGTACGCCCTGTTCAAGTCGTCGGGAACGGTCACTCCGCTTGGCGCTCCTTTCCCTCCGGGTTCGGCAATTTTTACCGGTACGTCCGGCGCGTTCAGTCTTTTCCTTGACCCCGATCAGGACACCACTAAGACCCTGGGGGCGACCGGGAGCGATCCCATCACGCTGGCGGGTGATGCCGATGATATTCTGATCGCCTTTGCCACCGACCTGACCTCCGCCACAGGCGTCCTGACGGCCGGCGTTGGCGGGTTCTTCGATCTGATCTTTAACGACTTCACCCTCACCGCTAACGGCGCGTTGTATTTCGTTGCACCGAGCCCCTTCTATTTCCGGGTCAAGGTGGACGGTGACTTCGACAGCTTCTCCATCACGGGCACTCAAACGGTCACCGGCGACGTGAGCGCGGTGTTCGTGCCCGAGCCTGGGACCCTCGCCCTCGTCGGCATCAGCCTGCTGGGACTGGGGGGCTTGAGCCGGATCCGTCGGGCTCGCGCGTAAGCCCTCTCCCAAGGCTTAACGCGTCAGGTTAGCAAGCCAGGCCCCGGCCGCCGAACAGGCGGCCGGGGTTTTTTTCGGGACTTTCCCTCCACCGCTGGACCGCTGGACCGCGGGTATCCCAGAATAACCGGGGGATAGCCGACGTCGGCCAGCCATTGCTTTTCAACCCGATGGCCGAGAGATGAGCTCCAGGACGGTTCCCGGCGGGGCATTCTTGCACGGTCTCGCGACCGATTTTTTTCTGGCTTATCGCAATGTGGCCCGCCAGGGGCACCGGAGCCTGGTGGCCATGGTGGCGATCATTGCCGGCGTGGCCCTGTACATGCTCGCCGCCGGCTTCATCGACTGGTCGTTACGGATGGGGCGTGAATGGACCATCCGCGCCCATTTGGGCCACCTGCAAGTGGCCAAGCGCGGGTACTTCGAATCGGGAACGGCCGATCCATGGGCGTTCCTGATCGATCCCCAGGTGGATGTCGAAGCGGTACTCCGGGCAAGCCCCCAGGTCACCGAAACGGCGCCGCGTTTATCCTTCTCCGGCCTCGTGAGCCTGGGCGATGCCACCTTGTCGTTTCTCGGCGAGGGGGTAGACCCCCGCCGGGAAGGGGGACTCGCCCGCGCCGTGGTAATCGAGCGCGGCCAGCCCCTCGACGCAAACGATCCCCGCGGCGTGATCTTGGGCCAGGGGCTTGCCTTGAATCTGGGTGCCCAGGTAGGCGATACGGTCGTGTTGCTCGCCACGACGCGCAGCGGCGGAGTGAACGCCGTTGAAGCCCGGGTTCGGGGCTTTTTCTCGACCGTGACCAAAGCGTACGACGATTACGCGTTGCGCGCACCCATCGGGCTCGCCCAGGAATTGCTCCGGGCTTCGGGCGCTCACAAATGGGTCGTGTTGCTCGACAGGACGGAAGCCACCCCCGAGGTACTGGCTCGACTGCGCCCCCGCCTTGAGGCGCAGGGATTAGAAGTCGTGCCCTGGTTCCAGTTGGCAGATTTCTATAACAAAACCGCGGCCCTCTTCAAACGGCAGGTGGGCTTCGTCAAACTCATCATCGCGGTCATCATCGTGCTCAGCATTTCCAACGTGCTGACCCTGTCGGTCCTGGAAAGAACCTGGGAGATCGGCACGGCCCTCGCGCTGGGAGCGAAGCGGAAGCAAATCATGGGGCGCTTCGTCCTAGAGGGTTTGCTGATCGGAATTGCCGGGGGGGCCGTGGGGGCCATTTCGGGGATCGCCGCAGCGGTCGCGATTTCCGCCATCGGCATCCCGATGCCCCCTGCGCCCGGTATGGGTCGCGGTTACACCGCCGAAATCGCCGTGAGCTGGCCCCTCACGGCAGACGCCGTGCTGCTCGCTTTAGTGACCGCCTTTTTCGCCAGTCTCTATCCCGCCTGGAAAGCGGCGAGCCTACCCATCGTGGACGCCCTTCGCCACAGCCGTTGAGACCATGGCCGGGATGCACTCCCGCATCGAGCGCTTCGCCACCTTTCTGCGCCTTGCCGCTCGCAACGTCGCCCGGCACCGGCTGCGCACCGGGCTCACGCTGGCGGCGATCGGGTTCGGGGTGGGCGGGTTGGTGCTGACCGGCGGCTTCGTCCAGGACATCTACCTTCAACTGGGGGAGGCCATCATCCGCTCCCAGACCGGCCACGTGCAGGTCGCCCGGGAAGGCTTCTTCACCTACGGCTCCCAGGCGCCGGAGAAGTACCTGATCGAAGGCGCCGCCCTGGCGCGGCGCCTCGCCGCCCAGCCCGGCGTCGCCCAGGTGATGGGGCGCCTCCATTTCTCTGGGCTGCTCGGCAACGGCCGCACCGACTTGCCGGTGGTGGGGGAAGGGATCGAGCCGGACAAGGAGGCGCGGCTGGGTATTTACATGGTGATCCAGGCCGGTGAGCGCTTAAGCTCGCGCCATCGCTACGGGATTCTCGTGGGCGAGGGGCTGGCGAAGGCCCTCCAGCTCTCGCCTGGCGATCCGGTGACCCTGATGACCACCGCGACGGGGGGCGCGGTGAACGCCCTGGACTTCGAGGTGGTGGGGGTGTTCCAGAGTTACTCCAAGGATTACGATGCCCGGGCGGTCAAAATCCCCCTGGAAGCGGCCCAGGAGCTGCTCGCCACCTCCGGCGTGAACCTGCTGGTGGTGGAGCTCGGCGCCACCGAGGCCACGGAGCGCTTTTCCGCCTCCATCCGAGGCCATTTGGAAAAGGCGGGCCTGGAGCTGCGGACCTGGCGGGAGCTCAGCGACTTCTACGAAAAGACCGTGGACCTGTACGAGCGGCAGTTCGGGGTGCTTCGCCTGATCGTCCTGCTCATGGTGCTGCTTTCCGTCGCCAACACCGTCAACATGAGCCTCTTCGAGCGCATTGGCGAGTTCGGCACCATGTGCGCCTTGGGGGACCGGCGGCGCAGGGTCTTCGGTCTGGTCATGACCGAGGGATTGCTTGTCGGCGTGATCGGCGCCGGGATCGGGCTTGCCCTGGGCGTCGGGCTTGCCGCAACGATCTCCGCCGTCGGCATCCCCATGCCCCCGCCCCCCAACGCCAACCTGGGCTACGTGGCCCGGATCCGGCTGGTTCCCGGCACGATCGCGGGGGCAGCCCTGGTGGGCCTCCTCGCCACCGTGCTGGCCACGATTCTTCCCGCCCGCCGCATGGCCCGGCTATCCATCGTGGACGCGCTGCGACACAACGTGTAGATCACCGGCTCTGGATAACGGTGAGCCGCTGGTCGATGGGCTTCCCCGGAGGAGGGAGCTGGGGCGGGAGTGGATAGCCGTGGGCGAGGGGGCGCTTCGTGGTACCTGCCTGCGTTCTTCAGAAATCGTGGCGCAGTTCGGTGTAGACCCGATCCCGGTTGCCGTAGCGGCCGAAAAACCCGTCCTCCGGGCCGGTGAAGATATCGAGCCCGAACCCCAGGGTGGTGTTCTTTTCCAGCAGCCAGTTGAGCCGAGGGCGGATGAGTCCGCCCGCCTCCTTGAAGCTCTGAATCCACAGGAGCTGGGGCTCAAGCCGGGACCCGAGCTTGGTGGTGAGTCGGAAGCTTGCGCCGAAGCCGTCGGTTTTGAGGGTGTGGCCGCCGCCTCCGCCGTCCAGGAAAGCGCGCTGAAACGCCTGCACGTTGAGATGGGTATCTTTCCCCAGGGAGAAGTCGGCCCCGGCGATGACGTCCAGGGTCTCCTGTTCCACCACCCCGTCGGGTACCGCGGGATCGGTCACGCTAAAGCGCTGTCCGCGGGTATAGACGGCTTCGGCCCGCAGCACGAAGTCGCCCAGGTCCTTGCTCAGCGTCCCGCCGAGCTGCCAGATGCGATCATGGCGCGGCTGGAAGCGGGCAGGCAGCCCGGGCGCGGCCGGCGCCAGGCGGTAAAAGGTGGGGTGAGCGCTGAAGCTCCGGTAGTAGAAGAGCGACGCGTCCCAGCCGGCAATGAGGGTGTTGAAACGAAGCCCGTAGTTGCCGTTGCCCAGGGTGCGGGCCGGCTGCTCGGGGTCGAGGAACAGGGCTGCCACCTCCGGCGGCGTGGGCGACGGCAAGAGCGCGGGGTAGAAATCGGAGCCGGGCTTGCCGATATCGTCGAAGACCGGCACAGGGATCCAGACCAGCTCCAGGTGGGCGTCCCCGGCGAAATACTCCGCCCGCGCTGCCCACTGGGGGATGCGGATGACATCGAAGCTGGGCAGCAGGAAGTCCCGCAAATCCCGCGCCGAGACCACGTCGGCGAAGAACAATCCCACCACTTCACCCCACACGATGTGCTGCGCGCCGACACGGAAGTCCCACCCGGCGAAGGGGAAGTCCAGATAGATTTCCCGCCAGAAGGCATCGAGGCGCTGGTCTTCCTTGACCTTGGGCAGGTAGAAGTCGGAGGCGAAGTAGACCGGATCCGCGTCCACCCGGACGCCCGCCTTCCATCGGAGGCCCTCTCCCAGACGCCCTTCGGCGTCGAGCTGGGCGCGCACCACCGCCCGAGACCAATGGCTGGGTTTGCCATACGTGTAGGCCAGGGTGGAATCGACAAGTCCGCTCAGCCTGGCCGCGGGCGGAGCCTCTTTCGCCGGGGCAAGCCCGAAAAGCTCATCCCGGCTGCCGGGCAGCGGCCCCCCTGCGTCTTGGATGGCCTGGACTTCCGCCTGAGCGAAGCGCCATGCAAGGTCCTTGGCCTTCGTGTTCGTCCATGGGGCATCCCCTGAAGGGGATGTGTCGCGGGCGACGGGGACGAACGACCCGGAAGTGCGCGTCGAGTGGGTCCCGGCCTTTCCTCCTACCTCGGGCGAAGCGGGGGCCTCACCGTCTTGCCCCTGTGGAGACGGGCTTCGGCGCTCCTCGAGGGCCAAGCCGCTCCTCGGAAGGGCCGGTGGGTTCAGCCTCACCTGTTCGGCGGCAAGACTTGCCAGCCGACTGCCCAGCGAGGCAACGCCCAGGGGAGAGAGGGCGGGCACCGACCCTTCGAGCTCCCGGTCGGCCTGGCGCTCGGGGGCGGGCCCGGCGGGCTCGGCCCAAGCCGCGCTCACCAGGCTGGAAGCCGCCAGCCCGGCGAGCATCCCCCAGACGCTGCGCCGCTTCAATGGGATTCCCTCGCCATGTTGAGGGCGCCCCCGCGCTTGAGAGCGTCCACGGCGACCCACCGATCCCCGGCGCGCACCGCGAGCCGGGTGATCCGGCCGTCCTCGATCTGTACCAGGCGGTCGGCCATGTCCATCACCTTCTGATCATGGGTGGAGAACACGAAGGTGGTGCCGAGCCGGCGGTTGATGGCCCGCATGAGCTCCAGGATGCTGCTTCCGGTGCGATGGTCCAGGTTCGCGGTCGGCTCGTCCGCCAGCACGATGCTGGGATGGGTCGCCAGCGCGCGCGCGATGGCCACCCGCTGGCGCTGGCCGCCGGAGAGCTGGTTGGGGCGATGACGGGCGAATTCCCGCAACTGCACCATGTCGAGGAAATGGGCGACCCGAGCTTTGCGCTCCTTGCGGGACAGCTCTGGAAACTGGAGCAGCGGGTACTCCACGTTCTCCTCCGCCGTGAGCACCGGGAACAGGTTGAATGTCTGAAAGATAAACCCGATGGTGCGGGCGCGCAATCCGGCGAGCTGGTCGGGCGTTTTTCCGGTCACGTCCTGACCGTTGATGAAGACACGTCCCTCGGTGGGCGTGTCGATGCAGCCGATCAGGTTCAGCAGCGTGGACTTCCCGCTTCCCGAGGGACCGGCGATGGCCATGAAAACGCCCGCTTCGACTGCCAGGGACACGTCGTCCAGCGCCTTGACCGTCTGCGTACCCAGCCGGTAGATTTTGGTCACGTGCTCAACCAGGACGACGCTCATGGCATGGCATGTTCGGAAACGCTCGTCTCTCGGTTGCAGTCGTTAAGCGCATGATGTCCGCGCTTACGGCTCGCGCCCTCGCGGCGGCGGCGTTCGCCTGCGTGGCGGCGTTCGCTCTGACGGCCGTGTCTCTCGGCGCCGCTCCCCCTTCCACGGACGCCGATGCGGTTGCCCGTAGTATAGTGGAAAAGGCCGACGCGATCCGGTTTCCCCAGGAGGGGTTCGAAGTCGACGTGGCTATCACCACCACCAGCGATGGCGCCGCCACCGAGAGCCGCAAGTACCGCGTCCTGTCCAAGGGCAACGACAAGACCATCGTGATGGTGACCGAGCCCGCGGCCGAGCGCGGCCAGATCCTGCTCATGCGGGATCGAGATCTGTGGGTTTTCCTCCCCAACGTTTCCCAGCCCGTGCGGCTCTCCTTGTCCCAGCGCCTGACGGGCCAGGTGGCCAACGGGGACCTGGCCCGGGCCAACTTCACGGGGGATTACGCGCCCCGGCTGTTGCGCGAGGAGACGATCGACGGGAAAGACTATTACGTGCTGGAGCTGAACGCCGTGGATCGGGGGGTGACCTACCACAAGGTGATCTATTGGGTCCAAAAGACCAATTTCTTTCCCTACAAGGCGGAGTTCTACTCGGTGTTGGGCCGCCTGCTCAAGGTGTGCCATTACGAGGCCTTCCAGCCCATGGCAGGACGCGTGCGGCCCACCCGGCTGGTCATGCGGGATGCCCTGAGGGCGAACGAGGTCTCGGTGCTGGAGTACGCCAACATGAAGCTGCGGGACCTGCCCGACAAGGTTTTCACCAAGGATTACCTCAAGCGGCTATGACGGGACAGGTCCGGCCCTGTCGTCGATCGACGACAGCCAGGAAGGGCCGGGCTGGCCGGGCTTGCGCTGCCGCATCGTCTTCCCCAGCCTTTTGACTGTCGCATATCGACGACAGAAGGCGTGCCGCGCGCTCGGCCGTCTTGCTCCTAATGGGTTGAAATATCAACTGAGTTCGGTCGTGGCCCGGTTTTTGCGCTAAGGGGGCATCGATTCTCGGGCCGAAGGGAGGGGTGGCACCTTATGGCGCCCTATGAGGCATGGGGACTTCTGTCCGCAGTCCTAAGCACGGTTTCCTTTGTTTCTTCCGATTCGTTTCTGGCCGCGTTCCGCGCTCGGTATTCGAAGCGAGACCGAATTCAAGGCCCCCCTGCGGAAACGGACGTGGGATGGGCAAAAACGGCGTTCGGTGAGCGGAGTCTCTGCGGGGAATTGGATTCACCTCCCCCCTTGGGTCCGACCTTCTTACCCGCCGACCGTTGGCTATTTCGCCTGGAGGAAGCGGGCGAAGCGTCCCGGACTGCGGCCCAGGCGGCGCTCTTAAGATTGCCTCCCGGGGCCATCAAAGTGGTGGTGGCCCGCTCCAGGCGGGAGCACGAGTCCGCCATCACCCTGGTGCGCGAGAACTACGCCCGGCGCGGTTACCGCACATCTTTCCTTACCGAGCCGCCGGCGACCGGGCCGTCGGAGGGCCCCTACCGCCTAGTCACCCTGCTGGCCCAGCAGGGGGAGCGGGCCGTGGGGACCTTGACCCTGGGGCTCGATTCCAGCGCCGGACTTTCGGTGGACGAGGCCCACCGCGGTGCCGTGGATGCGATCCGGGCCCAGGGACGCCGCGTTTGCGAGCTGATCCGCCTCGCGGTAGATGCCGGCGAAGCCTCGAGGTTGGCCCTGGCGCTCCTGGTTCACTCGGCCTACCTGATCGGTCGGCTAGTGCATCGGGCCACCGATGTCTTCATCGAGGTGAACCCCCGCCACGTCTCCTTCTATGAGCGGGCTTTCCACTTCCGCCGGCTGGGGGAACCCGCCCTGTGCCCTCGGGTTGAGGCCCCTTCGGTACTCATGCACTTGGAGCTTTCCCAGCTCGACCGGCGCATCGGCTTGTCGAATCCCCTGTTCCAAGCGGCCTGAATCCCTAAACGGATCCCTTCTTTCACCCGTTCGCTGGGCAGAAACAAAATTTGACAAATCAATAAACTTTAGCTACTTTTTAAAGCGACACCTGAAAAAGGCAAACCTGGCGTGAGCCGGGGGCGCAAAGTCACCAGTCTGGCGGCATCGGCCTCAGACAGTGGAACTGCCAGGGGTCGGGGCACGTACGAGCGCCGCGCCTTCTTCGGGCCGGCGCAGTCCGAGGGATAACCTCTCTCCCGTTCCATGTGACCCGCCATTGGTTCTCCCCCTGTTTGCAGCCGGCAGGCCGCTTACCCAGGGGAGAACGTTATGGTGCCCGCCGTTCCGGAAATCCGGCAGCCGTCCCGGCATCTTCGATCCCGTCGTTCTGGTCGGTTCCGTGCCTCAGCCTGCGGGGGAGGGGCGCGATGGCGGCGCTGGCTCGCCGCTGGCCTCTCCTGCGGCGCCCTGCTGAGCGCACCCCTCGCCCACGGCGAGATCGTGGCCGAGAGCCAGGTCCAGGACGGCAAAGTGGTGCGCTACGTGAAAGGCCGCCTCCTGCTGCAGCCGCGGGCGGGGGTCGGGATGAGCGAGTTCGAGAAAATCCTGAAGCCCCTCGGGGCGCGGGTGAAAGCCAAGCTCGGTCCGCTCAACGTCCACATCATCGAATTGCCGGCCCAGGCGAGCGAGGTGGCGGTGGCCCAAGTGCTCGCCCGCCATCCCCAGGTCAAGTTCGCCGAGCTGGATCGGGCGGTGGAGCCCGCCCAGACCACCAACGATCCCGCCCTGGGCAACGCCTGGCACCTGCCGAAGATCGGCGCCAATACCGCGTGGGATCGTTCCGTCGGTGAGGGGGTGACGGTCGCCATCCTGGATACCGGGGTCGATGGCAACCACCCGGACCTTTCCCCCCATCTCGTCGCTGGGTGGAACTTCTACGACAACAATGCCACCACTTCGGACGTCCATGGCCATGGCACCAAAGTGGCGGGCGCGGCGGCAGCAGTGGGCAACAATGCCTTGGGTGCCGCAGGGGTGAGTTGGCGCTCACAAATCATGCCGCTACGGGTGACCGACAGCCAAGGTTACGGTTATTACAGCCTCATGGCCCAGGCGCTGGTCTGGGCGGCTGACCGGGGGGCCCGGGTCGCCAACATCAGCTTCTTGAGCGTGTCCTCCAGCAGCACGGTGCGGGAGGCGGCCCAATATTTCCGCAACAAAGGCGGCGTCGTGGTGGTGGCGGGCGGCAACACAGGCGGCGAGCTGGGGGATCCGGCGAGCGATGCCATCACCGCCGTCTCGGCGACCGACAGCTCGGATAACCGGACTTCCTGGTCCAGTTGGGGTAAACATATCGACGTCGCGGCGCCAGGGGTGAGCATTTACACCACCACCCGGGGAGGCGGCTATGGGGGGTTTTCCGGCACCTCCGCGTCGAGCCCTGTCACGGCGGGAATCTATGCCCTCATGATGGCAGCCAACCCGAGTCTGGATCCCGCCAGCTTGGACCGAACCCTTTTCGAGACGGCCCTGGATCGGGGATCCGCGGGCTATGACCCATACTATGGTCATGGCCGGGTGGACGCCGCTGCCGCCGTCTCGGCCGCCCAGGGTTTGGTCGCGACGGACACCCAACCGCCGAGCGTTGCCATCACGTCCCCCACGGGCGGCAAGGTCAGCGGCCTGGTGCCGGTGGACGTGAGCGCCAGCGACAACGGGGGCGTCGCCCGGGTGGAGCTCTATGCCAACGGGCGCCTGGTGGGAGCGGAGACGACGGCGCCCTACCGCTTCGGTTGGGACACCTCCGCCCTTCCCGACGGGGAGGCCTCCCTCCAGGCGAAGGCGGTGGACGCGAGCGGCAACGCGGGGAGTTCCGCCAGCGTCTCCGTCACCGTCGCCAACGACACCGTGGCCCCCGCCGTGAGCTTCTCCAGCCCCGCCAACGGGGCCACGGTGAGCGGTACCGTGAACGTGAGCGCGAGCGCCACCGACGACAAGAAAGTCGCCAAGATCTCCCTCTTCATCGACGGCAAGGAAGTGGCGGTGGCCTACGGTTCCACCCTCAGCTATTCGTGGGAGACCGGCTCCGGAAAGGCCAGGGGCAAAGGCTGGCGCAAGCGCGGCACGACCTCCACCCTCACCGCCCGGGCGGAGGACCCTGCGGGCAACGCGGGCAGTGCCTCGATCACCGTCCAGCGGCAGTAAAACGCGCGAAACCGCCGGCATAAAAGCAGAAAGCCCGCTGATCAGGCGGGCTTCTGCTTTATTGTTATTGTGGCAAAAACTTCAATCGATCCGGCGCCGGGCGTAGCGGCGGACGGCGCCGAGTCCCAGAAGGGCTGACCCCAGCAGGAACAGGGTGCCCGGCTCGGGCGTTTCCTGGGGTGGCGTGCGCTCCCTGCCGTACAGGGACATATGGGAAATTTCCCTCAAACTCAAATTCCCGCTCGCTCCTCCCCACATGGACCAGGTGCCGCACAGGTCCGCGCCCGAGGGGATCGTGGGCGTGACGAGCCCCGTAAACCCGACACAGGAATTGGCGCTCATATCGAGGATGAACCACACCCACTGAATCTGGCCGAGGGACGGTGGCGGTGGGCTCGGATTGGGCACTTCATCCCCTGTGCCCCCGTCTTTGAGCACGATGAGTAGCTGGCTGAACGGCGCGGCCGCCAGGTCGATGTACCAATTGCCCTAGCTGCCGCCCACCGGCTCGAAGGACAGGGCGGTTGAAGGCAGGCTTTCATCTCCCTCTTTGTCGATCAGGGCCCAGTCAGCGAAGCCTCCCGGCGCGACCGAATTCACCGCACTGGCGCTATCGTTGCTGGGGGTACCCAGGCCGCAACTGGTGGCATCCGCGAGAAACGGATCCGGGTTGAAGGCGGTATTCACCGTACAGGCGGCTGCCTGCGCGACCCCAGGCGCCAAGCCGGAAAGGGCGAGCCCGATTGCCACCAGCCCGAATCGAAGGGCTCTTCCCATGGCCGTATTCATATTTTTCCCCAAGCTGGTTCATCGGTTCTAAAAGACACTCCCATCCAAGCACAGACCGTGCCATTGCGATAGCGGGTTGATTTTTCACGCAAAGCTATTCTGCCGGGGGCTGATTGCCCAGGTTCCGTAAACTGGGTCGACACTTTCCCACCTCCAATTGAGAATGGAATGGATTTCGTAGACTTCGCCCAAGAAAAAAAAGCGGGGAGCCATCCCTCGCCGGAGCGGTCTCAAGCCTTTGATCAGACAGGCCTTATTCGGAACTGTCGGCAAGGTGTAAGAAATACCGACACCCCGGCGGGTCCCTGGGGGACCTGCCTCGGGGAGCCTGTCTCTACTGACCATCGATAACTGGGTCATTGCATGGAGTTCTTGCCATGCGTGCGGCATACCACGCTTCTGCTCCCGGGGACGCCTCAGGAAGAGGCGTCCCGTTGCCGCGCTTTCTCCCGAGGAGGGAGAGGTTGGATCGCTCTCTCCTGCCCGGGAAAGAAGCGGCTTTGTCTCGAAGGCGTCCAGTTCCTTTTCCTGTCTGACCCTTCCACCGCTCGTGAGGGAGGCTAGGCCGGCTCGGTGGGCGCAAAGCTGTGCTTTGCAAAACCCTCCTTCGCACCTCGGGAAAAGAGGATTCCGCCCTTTCTCGTGCCTCCGCTGAGTGGCTGCGAAGCCGCTCCTTAACGGCAAGGGATCGGCGGCAAGGGGATCTCGAATGCGCCGAAGGACAGGCGCTTGCCGCGGGTCGGGATCCATTCGTCATGCTCAGCCGAAGGGGGGCTTTTTGTTGGGGTAGAGGCCGCCCGAAATCCATACAAGCTTTAAATTGATCAATTGAGCCCCAAGCGCCGCGCGGCATTGGCGAGGAGCTCGTACAAGGCGTAGTAGCTTCCCCGCAATGCGCCCATATTGGGTAGCCATTCGAACGGGGTCTCCCCGGTCCAGACGGGCAGGCCCGTCGGAGCGGGAATCACCTCGATGCCTGCCGCCTCGAACTCGGCCCGGGCTCGGCGCATGTCGAAGCCGTGGGCTACCAGAACGGCCCGGTGGACCTTGGCGTGACGGAGCAAGGAAGCGGAGAAGAGGGCATTCTCGCGGGTGTTGCGGGACTTCGCCTCGACCCAGCGCACCGGAATGTGGTATTCCTGCTCCAATGCCGCCTTCATAAGCTCCGCCTCGGGGCGTTCCCGATGGGCGGCGCCGCCGGACACCAGCACAGGAAGGCCGGTGTGGCGGGCGATCCGCGCCCCATAACGGAGGCGCTCGAGACTCAAGGCGCTCAACGTGTCCCCGCCGTACTCCACGGCCTCCGGCCGGATGCCCCCGCCGATGATGATCACGGCCTGGGCCTGTTGCGCCCGGCGCAGGTCCAGGGCGGGGGCGTCCTGGAGGAGGAGGCCTAAGCCCCAGGACACCGCCGGCAGGGACAAAGCGAAGAGGGCGAGCACGCCGCCCCACGCCAGGGCTTTTCCCAACGCCGGCCGGCGCCCCAATAAGGCCAGTCCACCTCCGGCGAGGAGCAGGGGCCCTGTCGGCGGAAGCACTAGCAGCGCTACAATCTTCTTCGCGTAAAATAAGAACTCCATCGCAAGCACTCCACCGAAACGGCAATGGCGAGGAAGATTTCCTGCCGTGGAAAGGCCTTGCGGCCATTATCGCGATCCCGTGTGAAGAGACCAACACTCCGGTCCGCGCAAGCGCTTTCAAGCCATAACAAAACTTAACACAACCTCCACTTTACTGACGTACAGCCGCGTCTATGATGGAGACTGGATTCGGGATGAGGTTGCGCGGTTGCAGTCAATCGACAGGAAGCGAGTAAACACGCCTTCGCCCGGCAATGACCGGGCGATTTCAATCCCTCACGAGTGATCCTCCTTATTCTCGATGCCTCGAGGCGGAGGGAAATCATCTCGGCGGATTCCGGTTCGACCTGCGCGGCCCGACGCCAGGGGGACAACCGGTTTGAAAAAACCGGATGAAGAACCGGACACAAAGCAAGAAAAGAAGCAAAGAAACAAGCAGGCAACCAACGGGAGTGGCGGGCCATGCTCAGGTTCTTTAGTTATCGGGTGGCGCTGGCCAGCTTTCTCGAGCTGGCGCTGGAAGCGGGGTTGTTTTTCATCGCCATGGTGGCGGCGCTCATCCTGGCCACCCAGGGAGCAAAGCCCTCGGGCGGCGCGATGCTTTCCGCTGGCCTGTTCTTCGCCGGCCTGATGGTGGCTATCAACGGCTCGCTGGGGCTGTACCGGCAGACGCGAACGGGCAACCGGGTCCGGGTGCTGAGCGGCCGCGTGGTCTTGATGCTGGTGGTGGGCTGGCCGGTTGCCTACGTCGCTTTCTACCTCCTTCCCCAGGCGGACCTGTACCAGAGCGTCCTGGGCTACGCCATGCTGCTCGGGCTGGGGGCGGTGGTGCTGCTTCGCGGGGCGATGCCCTGGGACAACCGGGCCCGGCTTTTCACCCACCGTATCCTGGTGCTCGGCGCCGGCCCCGATGCCCTCAACGTGGAGCGAGCGCTCGCTTCCCTGACCCCATCGGCCGTGGAGGTGGTGGGTTTCTGCCCGCTTAACGACGGTACCCAGCCTGCGGTGCCCCAGGGCAAGATCATCGCCGATGCTTCGCTCTTGCCCGAGCTGGTGCGGCGGCTGAACGTGCACGAAGTGATCGTGGCGGCCCGGGAGCGGCGGGGCGGCGTCCTGCCCCTGCGGCAATTGCTCGACTGCCGCCTGCGGGGCGTTCGGGTGACCGACCTGCCCGCCTTCTTCGAGCGGCTGAGCGGAGAGGTGCCCATCGAATCCCTGAAGGCGAGCTGGCTCATCTATGGAGACGGTTTCCGGCAGGGCGTCGCCCGTACCCTGGTGAAACGGGCGTTCGACCTGGTGGCGGCGGGCCTGCTCCTCCTGGTGGCGGCTCCCGTCATGCTGCTGGCGGCCATTGCCATTTTTCTGGAGAGCGGGCGGCCCGTCATCTTCAAGCAGGAGCGGGTCGGGGCGGGGGGCCGGACGTTCAACCTGCTCAAGTTCCGCAGCATGCGCCAGGACGCCGAAGCGGACGGCAAGCCCCGATGGGCGTCCGAAAAGGATGACCGGGTGACGCGGGTGGGGCGCTTCATCCGCAAGACCCGCATCGACGAATTGCCCCAGCTCATCAATGTCTTGAAAGGGGACATGAGCTTCGTGGGCCCGAGGCCCGAGCGGCCTTATTTCGTCGCCGAGTTGACGGAGCAGATCCCCTTCTACGGCGTGCGGCACAGCGTCAAACCGGGCGTCACCGGCTGGGCCCAGGTGCGCTACTGCTACGGGTGTTCCGTGGAGGACGCCCGCAAGAAGCTGCAATTCGACCTCTATTACGTGAAAAACCATACCCTGCTCCTCGACCTCGTGATCCTGTTCGAGACGGTGCGGGTCGTTCTCCTTGGGGAAGGCGCGCGGTAGCCGGGACGTAAGTCGTTGAATAATCCCTCTCCTGCCGAGGGAAGCGTTTGCCAGCCCGCTTTTCCCGTGGGCTGCTGGCTTTTTCGATCCCGTTATTTCTTTGGGGGCTTTCTTTTCCTCTTGCCCAGCGCGGCGGGCGCCTCGGCCGCCGGACGGTGCAGGGGTCACGCCTGACGCGGTCTGGGATCGTTGGTATGCTTATGCCAGGTCGTAGCCCAAAGCGCTCGCATCCGCCACCACGGACCGATGGCTTTCTACTTGCGTCTGCTCTGGAGGGTGCCGCGGGTGCGGCTGGCCGATTCCATGAATCCGGCATGCCCGTCGGGCGATGTCCGACGCTGGTGGCTTAGGGGTCCGTATGGCTGACGATCCGGGCGGTGTGGGCTGGGGAATGGTCGCAGAGCCGGCCTTCTGGAGCTATGCCGCTGCCCTGGTCGCGTTCACCCTCTTCGCCTTGCAACTGTGGTTCGGGTGGCGGGGAGGGCGCAACGCCGCGCTGCTGCTCGCCGCCGTCGCCTTGAGCGCCGGCTGGGCGGCGAGCGGCCTGGCCGTGGTTTTGTCCGCGAGCCCTGGGGCCTGGTTCGGGTACCAGGGCTTGGATGCCCTGCGCATCCTGGCGTGGCTCGCTTTCCTGCTTTCCGTATTGCACCAGGATGGGCCGGGTCGCGGGCGCTTGACCGGCGCCTGGCCGCTCTTGCTCGCCCTGGTTTTTCTGACCGCTCCCTGGCTCGCTTCGGCCTTGTCCGCGCTGGATCTCAGGCTTCCCCAGGCCCTGATCGCCCACGGCGGCTCCCTGGCGGTCTCGGTCCTCGGGCTCGCCACGGTGGAGCAGCTCTATCGTCGGGCGCCCAAGGGCTCCCGCTGGCACGTGGCGCCCCTGTGTATCGGGCTGGGCGGGGCGTTCGCGTTCGACCTGTACGTGTACGCCGACGCCCTGCTGTTCCTCCGCCCCCTGGACCCCGACCTGTGGAGCGCTCGGGGCGTGGTGCAGGCCCTGGTCATTCCCTTCGTCGCCCTGTCCACCGCCCGCAGCCGGGAATGGACCATCGACATCGCTTTTTCTCGGGGCGTGGTCTTCCACTCGACCGCGATCATGGCCGCGGGCCTTTACTTGCTGGCCATCGCCGCGGCCGGCTATTACGTGCGCTATTTCGGCGGCGCTTGGGGCAGGACCATCCAGATCGGGTTCCTGTTCGCCGCCCTCTTGCTGCTGGGATTGGTCTTTTCCTCGGGCACCTTCCGCTCCCAGATCCGGGTTTTCATCAACAAGCACTTTTTCTCCTACCGTTACGATTACCGCCAGGAATGGTTGAGAATTACCCGGCTCCTTTCGGGGGCCGGGGAGGGGGCCGACATGCACGAGCGCTGCGTGATGGCCCTCGCCGACCTCGTGGAGAGCCCGGCGGGCGCGATCTGGCTCGAGGACGACCGGGGCCATTACGTCCAGGCCGGCCGCTGGAACATGCGGGAGGTGAGCGAGGCGGAGGCGGCCGAAGGGGCGTTGCCCAGGTTCCTGGAAAAAACCGGATGGGTGGTGGACCTGGGCGAGTTCCGGACTTACCCCGAGCGCTACCCGGAGCTGCAGCTTCCCGAGTGGCTCGCCCGTCTACCCAACGCCTGGCTGATTGTCCCGCTGCTGCACTTGGAGCGCTTGATCGGTTTCGTGATCCTCGCCACCGCCCGGGTCAAGGTCGAGATCAATTGGGAGGTGCGGGACTTGCTCAAGGCGGCGGCTCGGCAGGTGGCCAGCTTCATCGGCCATGCCCGCGCCACGGAGGCGCTGCTGGAGTCGCGCAAGTTCGAGGCTTTCAACCGCATGTCAGCCTTCGTGGTGCACGACCTGAAAAATTTGGTGGCACAGCTTTCGCTAATGCTCAAGAATGCAGAACGGCATCAGGGAAATCCCGAGTTCCAGCAGGACATGCTGGCCACCATCCGCAACGTGGTGGAGCGCATGAACGGCCTGCTGTTCCAGCTCCGGGCCGGCGCCCAGCCCCTGGAACATCCCCGGCCGGTGGATCTGGCGGCCCTGGTCCAGCGGGTGGCACAAGGGAAATCTGCCCAGGGGCGACGCGTCACCTGCGAAGCCCAGCGCGGCGTAGAGGCGATGGGGCATCCCGAGCGTCTGGAGCGGGTGATCGGGCACTTGGTGCAAAACGCGCTCGAGGCGACGGACGAGGCGGGGCGGGTGGAACTCAAAGCCTACCTCGACGGCGACCGGGTGGTGGTGGAGGTGACGGACAACGGCAAGGGCATGACGCCTGAATTCGTGCGGGACGAGCTGTTCAAGCCGTTTCGCACCACAAAGCCCTCGGGCACCGGCATCGGGGCATACGAGAGCGCCCAGTATGTGGCCGAGCTGGGCGGCAAGCTCCTGGTGGACAGTCGCCCAGGGGAGGGGACGCGCATCCGTATGCTTTTACCCCGGCCGCAGCGGCAGGCGCTCGAGGGAGAAAAACGGGAAGTCGCATGAGCGAGAAGCGCAGACCCTTGCTCATCGTGGAGGACGATCCGGCGCTGGCCAAGCAGATGCGCTGGGCGTTCGACCAGTACGAAGTCGTGTTGGCGGGCGACCGGGACAGCGCCATCGGCCAGCTTCGCCGTCACGAGCCGGCGGTCGCCGTGATGGACTTGGGGCTTCCGCCCGCGCCGGATGACGTCTCCGAAGGGTTGAAGCTTTTGGGGGAAATGCTCTCTGTGGCTCCGGACACCAAGGTGATCGTGCTGACTGGGCAGCATGACCGGGCCAATGCCTTGAAGTGCATCGCCCTGGGCGCCTACGACTTCTACGCCAAGCCCTTCGAGCCCGAGATCCTGGGGCTCACCATCGAGCGGGCGTTCCGGCTGTACGAGCTGCAGGAGGAAAACCGCCGGCTCCAGGAGCGGGAGGCAGCGGGGCCCCTCTCGGGGATTCTGACCCGGGACCCAGAGATGCAGAAGATCTGCCGCACCATTGAAAAGGTGGCGGCCACCTCCGCCACGGTGCTGATTCTGGGCGAGTCCGGTACCGGGAAGGAGCTGCTGGCCCGGGGGCTCCACGATCTCTCCCCCCGCCGCAACCAGCGTTTCGTGGCGATCAATTGCGCAGCGATTCCCGAAACCCTCCTCGAGAGCGAGCTTTTCGGCTACGAAAAAGGCGCTTTCACGGGAGCGACCCGTCAAAGCATCGGCAAGATCGAGACGGCCCATAAGGGCACCCTGTTCCTCGACGAGATCGGCGACCTTCCCCAGGCGCTCCAGGCGAAGCTGCTGCGTTTCTTGCAGGAGCGGGTGATCGAGCGCATCGGCGGTCGGGAGGAAATCCCGGTGGATGTGCGTATCGTCTGCGCGACCCACCAGGATCTGAAGGCCTTGATCGCGCGGGGCGAGTTCCGCGAGGACCTGTATTTCCGCCTGGCGGAAATCGTCGTGGAGGTGCCGCCTCTGCGCGAACGCAAAGGCGACGCGAGCCTGCTGGCCCACGCCTTCGTGCGCAAGTTCGCCGAGGAGCTGCGACGGGGTACGCTCACGATCCTGCCGGAGGCGATCGACGCCATCGAAGCCTATTCCTGGCCGGGCAACGTGCGCGAGCTGGAGAACTGCGTCAAGCGGGCGGTGATCATGACCGACGCGTCCGCCCTGCGGGCGGCCGACTTCGGGCTCGCGGCGGCGGAGGAGAGCGAGGACACGTTCAACCTACGGCAGGTGCGGGAGCGAGCCGAGCGGGAGGCAGTGGTCCGGGTCCTGGGACGGGTAAACGGCAACTTGAGCAAGGCGGCCCAGCTCCTAGGCGTGAGCCGCCCGACCCTGTACGACCTCATGCACCGCCTCGGCCTGAAATAGGGGGCTTAGGGTGCTCAACTCTTTCGGAACGGAAACCATGAACCAGCCTACGAGAGCCGGGAAACCTCTGATTCGGAGGCTGACCCTCGATACGCGGCGCGTCGCCGCGCTGACCCTGTGCGTTTTGCTGTCGGCAGGCTGCAACGCCGATCCGCCCGAGAAGCTGGTCGAGTCGGCGCGTTCCTATCTGGCGCAGCAGGACACCGCGGCCGCCATCATCCAGCTCAAGAACGCCCTGCAACAGGCCCCGGACCACAAGGAAGCCCGTTATCTCCTGGGGACTGCCTTGCTCAAGAGCGGCGATGCCGCCGCCGCCGAGATCGAGTTGCGCAAAGCCCTCGACCTGGGCTATGCGCCGGAGGCGGTCTACCCCGTCCTCGGGCGCGCCTTGCTCGCCCAGGGGCAGGCGGGCAAGGTCCTCGAGCAGTTCTCGGGTTTGACCCTCGCGGACGCACAAGCGAACGCCCTGCTGAGGACCGCGGTGGGGCAGGCTCAGCTCATGAGCGGTCGTCCCGCCGAGGCCAAGGACTCCTTCCTGGCCGCCCTTTCCCTGCAGCCCGACCTGGCCGAAGCGAAGCTGGGGGCGGCGCGGGTGGCCGTACTCGAGCGGGACCTGGCCCAGGCCACGAAACTCGTGGAGGAAGTCCTCGCCCGGGAATCCACCCACGCGGAGGCCCTCGGGCTCAAAGGTGCGCTTGCCGCCGCTCAGGGGGATCTGCAGGCGGGGGTACAGGCGTACGAAAAGGCCCTGGCCACTGAGCCCCGCAACGTGTCCCTGCGTGCCGCCCTGGTGGAGCTGTTGCTGCGGCGCGGGGAGATCAAGCGGGCGGCGGAGCAGGTCGGAGAGCTCGAGAAGATCGGGCCCAAGCATCCCAGCACCCTGTACTACAAGGCGCTCATCGCTGCGGAGCAGGGCGACTTGACCGGAGCCCGGGATCTGGCTTTGAACCTGCTCAAGTCCGCTCCCGACCACGTGCCGGCGCGGATTCTGGCGGGCGCTCTGGAATACCGGCTAAAGGCTTACGCCCAGGCCGAACAACATCTACGCCAGGCCTTGAACCAGATGCCCCAGCACGCCGGGGCGAGGCAACTGCTGACGGCGGTCTATCTCGCCACCGGGGAGGCGGAGCGGGCCCAGGAGCTACTGCAACCCTTGCTCGCCCAGCAGCCCTCGGACCCGCGGATCCTGGCGCTGGCGGGGGAGGTTTATCTCGCCCAGGGCGAGCTGGCCAAGGCCGCCGAGTACTACGAGAAGGCGGCCGCCCTGGACAAGGACAATCCCGCGCTGCGCACGCGCCTCGGAGCCGTGCACTTGCGGGCCGGCGAGACCGACGAAGCGCTGGAGGAGCTGCAGGCGGCGGCGGCCATGGACGCGGCGGGCTACCGGGCAGACCTGGGGTTGGTGATGATCCACGTGGCGCGCAACCAGCTCGATCAGGCCCTCGCCGCGGCTACCGCCCTGGAGCGAAAACAGCCCGACCACCCGATCAGCCATAACACCAAGGGTGCCGTCTATCTGGCCAAGGGTGACTTGGCCAGCGCTCGCAAGAGCTTCGAGCGCGCCCTGCAGCTTAATCCGGTTTTTCTGCCCGCCGTGCGCAACCTGGCCATGCTAGACCTGCGGGAGGGCAAGTCGGAAGCGGCCCGGGGCCGCTTCCAGGCGGTGCTGGCCAAGGAGCCCAACAACGAAAAAGCACTTCTCGGGCTGGCCGGGATTCTGCGCGCCACCGGGGCTGCCGACGCGGAGGTGGAGCGCACGCTGCGCAAAGCGGTGAGCGCGAATCCCGCCTCGGTGGCTGCCCGGCTCGCGCTAGTCGATTTTCTGCTGCGCGTTAACCAGCCCAAGGCGGCCCTTACCGCTGCCCAGGATGCCCAGGCGGCCATTCCCAACGACGCCCGGATCGTGCAGGCCCTGGGCACCGCCCAGCTCGCTGCCGGGGACGTCCAGCAGGCTTTGAGCACCTTCAGCCGGCTCGCCCAGATGCAGCCCCGGGCGGCCAGCGTGCAGGTCCGGCTGGCGGCAGCCCACCGCGCCGCGGGCGACGAAACGGGTATGCTGCGGGCATTGCGCAAGGCCCTCGAGCTGGATCCCGGTTTCACCGCCGCCCAGCGGGAGATCATCGCCTATTACGTGCGCCAGGGGCGGTTCCAGGACGGCGTGAACGAGGCCCGGGCCATGCAGAAGGCGCGCCCTGCCGAGGCGATCGGCTATCTCATGGAAGGAGACGTGTTCCTGTTCCAGGGCAATCTGAAGGCGGCCGAGGAAGCCTATCGCAAAGGGCTGCGCCAAGCCCCAAGCCCGTACTTAGTTACCCGTCTGCACGGGGTCCTTACCCGGGCAAAGCGCAAGGACGAGGCCAGCGCCCTGACGGCCCAGTGGATCCGGGAGCATTCCGACGACCTGATCGTGCCCGCCTACCTGGCGGAGATGGAACTCAGAAATGGCGCCTATCGAGAAGCCGTGCGGCGCTACCAGGCGATCCTGGAAAAGCAGCCCAACAATCCTGTGGTCCTCAATAACCTGGCCTATGCTGCATCGAAAGTGAACGACGCCAAGGCCCTCGACTACGCCGAACGGGCCTACGCGCTGGCACCCACCAGCGCCGCGGTGCTGGACACCCTGGGCTGGATCCTGGTGGAAAAAGACCAAGTAGAGCGGGGCGTACAGCTCCTGGCGCGGGCCGTGGACCTGGCCCCGGACCATACGGAGATCCGGCTCCATTACGCCAAGGCCCTTCTAAAGGCCGGAAAGAAGGAGGCGGCGCGCAAGGAGCTGGAGACGATCGCCAAGAACGAGGCCGCCTCGGCTTTCGCGAAAGAGGCGGCGGAACTGCTGAAGACGCTGTGAGCCGCGCGCTTGCGCGGGGGACTTAAAACCATTCGGGAGAAGAAAGCATCGCCATGGATACCGTTGCCGTCGTGGGCTTGGGCTACGTAGGGCTGCCGCTCGCCGTCGAGTTCGGAAAGAAATATCGGACCATCGGCTACGATCTGTCCCAGGAAAAGGTCGACGCCTACCGTCGCGGGGTCGATCCCACGGGAGAGGTGAGCAGCGAAGACCTCAGGGCTGCCGATGGCTTGACCTGCACCACAGATCCCTCCGCCTTGAAGGCGGCTGACTTCGTGATCGTTGCCGTACCCACACCGGTGAACGAGGCCCATCAGCCTGACTTCGGCCCCCTCGTCTCCGCCAGCGAGACCGTCGGCCGCAACCTGAAGCGGGGCGCCACCGTGGTGTACGAATCCACCGTCTACCCGGGTGCCACGGAAGAGGTGTGCATCCCCAGGCTGGAACAAGCCTCCGGGCTGCGGTGGAAACGGGATTTCTTCGTCGGCTACTCTCCGGAGCGCATCAACCCAGGAGACAAGGAACACACCCTGACCCGCATCGTCAAGGTGGTGGCGGGAGACACGCCGGAGACCCTGGAGCGGGTGGCGCGAATTTATGGCAGCGTGGTGACGGCGGGCGTGCACCGGGTGAGCAGTATCAAGGTGGCCGAGGCCGCCAAGGTGATCGAGAACACCCAGCGGGACCTGAATATCGCCCTCATGAACGAGCTGGCCATCATCTTCAACCGCATCGGCATCGACACGCTGGAGGTGCTGGAGGCGGCGGGCACCAAGTGGAATTTCCTGCCCTTCCGCCCCGGTCTGGTGGGCGGGCATTGCATCGGGGTGGACCCCTACTACCTCACCTACAAGGCGGAGATGCTGGGCTACCATCCCCAGGTCATCCTGGCCGGGCGCCGGATCAACGACGGCATGGGCAAGTTCGTGGCCGAGCAGACCATCAAGGCCATGATCCGCAGCGGCTTCTCGGTGAAGGGCTGCGATGTCTCAGTCCTCGGCCTCACCTTCAAGGAAAACGTCCCTGATCTGCGCAACTCCCGAGTGATCGACGTGGTGCGGGAGCTCCAGTCCTACGGCGTCACGGTGCACGTCCACGATCCGGTGGCGGACCGGGAGGACGCTTGGCGGGAATACGGCGTGGAGCTTAAGCCTTGGGAGGCCTTGCCCCGTTCCGCCGCCCTGGTGGCGGCGGTGGCCCACCGTTCGTTCAAGGAGCGCTCGGCCGACGATTACATGGACAAGCTCCTGCCCAACGGCGTGGTGGTCGACGTGAAAGGCCAGATGGATCCTGCGGCGTTTGGCGCTCGCGGCGTTCGCCTCTGGCGCCTGTGAGGGAAAGTATGTCTGCCATGGCGATCATGGAGGAGCGTCTGCGTCGGGAGCCCCGGCGCTGGTTGGTGACGGGTTGCGCCGGGTTCATCGGATCCCACCTAACGGAGTTCCTCCTGCGCTGCGGCCAGGAGGTCGCCGGGCTGGACAATTTCGCCACCGGCCACCGGGCCAACCTGGAGGAGGTGCGGGAGGCGGTGGGTGAGGAGGCCTGGAGACGCTTTCGCTTCATCGAGGGCGACATCCGGGATCCGACCACCTGCCGGCATGCGGTGCGGGGAATTGACGTGGTGCTGCATCAGGCGGCCCTAGGTTCGGTGCCCCGCTCGGTGGAAGATCCCGCATCTACCCACGGGGCCAATGTGGACGGGTTCTTCAACTTGCTCTTGGCAGCCCGGGAGGCAGGGGTCGGACGCTTCGTTTACGCCTCTTCCAGCTCCGTCTATGGGGATGATCCGGCACTGCCCAAGTCCGAGGAGCGGATCGGCCGCCCCCTCTCTCCCTATGCGGCGAGCAAACAGGCCAACGAGCTCTACGCCGAAGCCTTTTCCCGCTGCTACGGGATGGCGACGGTGGGACTGCGGTATTTCAACGTCTTTGGCCCGCGCCAGGACCCTGACGGCCCCTACGCCGCCGTGATCCCGCGCTGGATCGGCGAGATGCTGGCCCAACGTCCGGTGCTCATTTACGGTGACGGGGAGACGACGCGGGACTTCTGTTACATTGCCAACGCAGTGCAAGCAAACCTACTGGCTGCCACGACCCGCGAGCCCGAGGCGTTGAATCGGGCGTACAACGTGGCCGTGGGAGAACGGACCTCTTTGAATGCCTTGTTTTCCACGCTGCGCTCCCTGCTGGCGGAACGTTTTCCCGCCCTCGCTTCTATGCAGGCCGAGTATCAGGATTTCCGCCCCGGGGACATTCGCCATTCCCTGGCCGATATCACCCAGGCACGCAGGCTGCTGGGGTACGAGCCGACCCACACCGTGCTGGCGGGTTTGCGGGAGGCATTGCCGTGGTACCTGGAGCGCCTGGGCTCGCCGGCCGTCCGAGGCAACGCGCCGCTGAGTCGGGCGGTGCGTTGAACGGGCGAGCACATCCCTTGGACCCTTGCACGAAGGCCCCCACATGACGCCTGGATGGCATCGGAACTCCACGACGATCGGGATCCCGAGGAAACCCGCGACGTTCGGCGGCCACAACCGGTGGGCCCGATGGCTGGCTGGACTCGTGGGCTTGATCTTCGCCCTGCTCGCAATTTTCGCGGGCCCGGCCGCACGGGCGGACAACCCCAAGACCATCGAAATCGTGAGCGCTTCGGTGGTGGCGGTGGGCACCTTTATGCGCACCCGCAGCCCGGCCTTCGGCTTCCGCGGCACCGGCTTCGCCGTGGGTGATGGCACCCTGATCGCGACCAACGTCCACGTCCTTCCTGTCGTGATGGACTCGGCGAACCTGGAGATGCTGGTCGTTGCTCTGCGTCATGCCGACGGGCGCATCGAAGTGCGGCAGGCCCGCCAGGTGGCCTCCGATCCCGTGCACGATCTCGTCTTGTTGAAGATCGACGGCGCTGCGTTGCCCCCCCTGCGCCTGAGCGAGTCCGACATGGTCCGGGTGGGGGAGGGTTTTCTGCTGACCGGGTTTCCCATGGGAGAAGTGTTGGGGCTCGTCCCGGTCACCCATCGAGCCATGGTTTCGGCCATCACCCCCATTGCCATTCCCAGCGCCAACGACCGGCAGCTCGATCCCAAGGTGGTGCAGCGGCTTGCCCGGGGCGCCTATTCCGTGTACCAGTTGGACGCTACCGCGTACCCGGGCAACAGTGGAAGTCCCCTTTATGACGTCAACACGGGGGCCGTGGTGGGGGTTATCAACCAGGTGTTCGTCAAGGGCACCAAGGAAGCGGCTCTCAGCAACCCGAGCGGTATCACCTACGCCATTCCGGTGAAATACTTGCGGGCGCTGCTGGCCCGCCGATAATTCCTGCAAGCCCAGCCTGGGGCGGCCAGGAGCGCTCTAGTAAAGTATCCGACGAGAATGGCCAGAAACGCTTTGACCAGGGCAAGGAGGCGGCAACCTTCCCCGTAGGCGGCCTCGAAGCGCCCGCGGACCGATTTCCTACAATAGGATGAGGGCATCCGCTCGCTCCGGGTCGGGCAAGACCCAGCCGGCAGGCAGCGAGGGCTCAGCCGCAGACGAAGGCAAGGAGGGCAACGGGGTTGGCCAGCGCCGAATATACGGAGACGCGGGAGGGATTCCGCAAGCGCTTCGAGCTCGTTCCGGCCCTGGACGCTGAGCTCAAGGACCAGGTCTACCGGCTTCGCCACCAAGTCTATTGCGAAGATCTGAAGTTCGAGCCGATCCGCCCCGACGGCCGGGAGTCCGACGAGTACGATGCCTTTTCTACCCATCTGCTCCTGCGCTACTTACCGACGGGTGAATTCATCGGTTGCGCCCGGCTGGTGACCCCTCCTCCGGAGGACATCTTCCATCCCTTACCGTTCGAGCGCACCTGCGCGGGCACGCTGGACCGCACGGTGATCGATCCGGCCAGACTCGATCGGCGCAAGATCGCCGAGGCTTCCAGGCTCGCCGTCGCTTCCGCCTACCGGCGTCGGCGCGGCGAAGCGCTCCAGCCTGTGCCCTTGTCCCCCGAGGACTTCGGCGTGGCGGCCCGTCCCCGCTTTCCCTACATCCTGGTGGGACTCTACTTGGGGGTGGTGGCGATCGCCCGCCTGAAAGGTATTGAAAAGCTGTTCCTGTTGAGCGAACCGCGTCTGGCCGATCATTTTTCCCGGTTGGGCGTCCAAGTACTGAGGATCGGCGCTCCGGTGCAATACCGGGGAATCCGGGTGCCCTCGGTCATGGACGTGGAGGAGATCGTCGCGGGATTGAGCGCCTACTCCCGTCCGATCTATGACGAAATCCTAGGCGAGCTGGAGCGCCGCTTGGGTTCGAGTCCCTAGATAATCGTCCCCTATCTGACCATCCCTTCCCCTGTCGGCGATCGGAGACAAGGGTAAAAAAGCTTGAAAACAGGCGATTAAGGCTAAGGCCGTCCAGCGGGCGTCGTCCCCGGGTGACATACTCTGCACCGGGGTTCCACGGCAGGTTCCCGGATTCAAAGGGTTTTTGAGAATGGCACGCGACTTGCGAAGGCTTGCGCGTTTTTCGGGGGCGCAAGCCCTGCGTCTCGCGTATCAATCCTGAGAGGAGGACCTATGTTCAACAAGGACGGAATGCTCACCCGGAATCGCCGCCTCGGACAGGAACGCGGTCCCGGTCCACTGCGGCCGGACTACGACAGCGGCTCACCGTCAGTTCAGCGGGCTGCGGTCGGAGAGGCGACCCCGCCCTCCCAGGAGGCGCCCGCGACCCCGGCGCCCGAGCGCAGAGCGGACGAAGGCGGCGCTCGGCTCATCGTGGGCCCGAACATCAAGCTCAAGGGGGCCGAGATCACCGACTGCGAAACCCTGGTGGTGGAAGGGCGGGTGGAGGCGTCCATGAACAGCCGCGTGATTCAGATCGCGGAGGAGGGGGTATTCTCCGGTACCGCAGGAATCGATGTGGCAGAAATCCGCGGCCGCTTCGAGGGAGAACTCACCGCCCGCCGGCGACTGGTGATTTATGCGAGCGGCAAGGTTTCGGGAAAGATCCGCTATGGCGCCCTGTCCGTCGAGGAAGGGGGCGAGCTCAGCGGCGACGTGGGACGGTTAGCGGCCGAGCCGGCCGCAGGCGCGACGGGCAACCGGGATGAAAAGAAGCCGGCGCCGAGTGGGACCCCGGCTCAGGAGGGTGAGGGCCGCCCGGCCGCCGCGCCGCTGGACATCGCCGCGTTCAGCAAGCGCGGGAGCTGACCTTCGCCGTTAACCTGGACCCCCCACAGCCTGGGACGGGTCCAGGCGGATAGGCTGTCGTTCCGCGCCTTCGGCACCGCTGGATTCGGGGCTGACTGGGCCGGCGTTCAAGGAAGGCGTAGTCGGCGGCTCGCACCCGCCCGCCCCGGCTGTAGAGAAGAGGCGACCGCTGCGCCGGGGCTACGGACTCGCCGCTTCAACGGGTGCGGGCGCGTTCTTCCCGCGCCTTTTTCACCAACTGGTCCATCACGGCGACGGCACCCTGCAGCGATCCCGCCTGGGTGCCGGAGGTGAGGTACTTGCCGTCCACCACCAGGGTTGGCACACCCCGCAGCCGGTAGTCCCGGGCCATCTGCCGGGCCTTGGCCACTTTGGCTTGCACCGCGAAGGAATTATAGGCGTCAAGGAACTTCTGCCGGTCCACGCCCTGCTTGGCCACCCAGTCCAGCAGCACCCGCTCGTCGTTTAAGTCCACCTGCTCCAGGTGGATGGCGTCGTATACCCGGTCGTTGAGTCGTTCCAGCTCGCCCAGGGCCTCCAGGGTATAGAAGAGCTTGGCCCCCGGCGCCCAGCTCTCCCGCGCCACCGCCGGCACGTAGCGGAATTCCACGTCCCGGGGCTTTTGCTTGAGCCATTGTTTGAGGTAGGGGTGCAACTCGTAGCAGTGGGGGCAGCCGTACCAGAAAAATTCGATCACCTCCACCTTACCTTCGGTAGCGGTGGGCTGGGCCGGATTCAACACCAAGTAATCGCGACCGGCAACGATCTCTGCGCGGGCTGCAACGGCGGTGACCCACGCCGCGAAAATGCCGAGGGCGAGCCGATGGGCTAGGCGCATGCTGTCTCCTTGCTCGAGTTCACGGGGTTGCGCTTTCGTTGACCCTGATTAGGACCGCCTCGATGCCCTGTTGTTTCAGGATCTCCTGGGCCCGGTTGACCTCCTCCACCTTGCGGTAGGGACCGACCCGGACCCGGTGCCAGGTTCCCCGATCCGGGAGGGCGGCGGTCTGGACGCTCGCCTCCAGCCCGGTCAGGGCAAGTTTCGCTTTCAAGTTGTCTGCGTCCTGGGCGTTCTGGAAAGCGCCGGCCTGCAGGTAGTACACCTCCTTGGCCGGGCGAGCGGCAGAACGCTCCTTCAACTCCTGGGGCGTGACCGCCTCCTCCTTGCCCGGCAGGATCTTATAGAACTCGAAGCGCGGCTTGTCCTCGACTTTAGGCGCGTTTTCCACCGGCGCGGACTGCTGGGGCAACCCGCGCACCGGCGAAGACGGAGGGGCTGCCTCAGGGGGCTTGGTGTCGGCGACAAAGGGGCTGGGCCCCCGACTCAAGTACCAAGCCACCGCCAGGGCCACGGCAAGTCCCAGCACCAGCCCGATGACGATACCCAGCAGCAAGCCGCTGCCGCGGCGCGCGCCTCGGGAACGCACGTGTTTGTAGTCGCGGGTCATGGAGCGCTCACATTTTATCGGGTGCACTCACGCCCAGGAGGGCGAGGCCGTTGCGGATCACTTGCCGCACGGCGGTGACCAGGGCGAGCCGGGCGAGTTTTACCGGCTCCTCCGGCACGAGGAAGGGCGTGGCGTTGTAGTAGCTGTGAAATTCCCCGGCCAGATCCCGGAGAAAGAAGGCCACCGCGTGGGGGGCCAGATCGGCAACCGCGCCTTCCACCACTGCCGGATAATCCATGAGCCGGGCGAGCAACGCGGCTTCCTGGGGAAGGGTGAGGGGCGAGAGATCTGCGCCGGGCAGCACGCTGGGGTCTCCGCCCCACTGGGCGAGCACGCTGGAGACCCGGGCGTGGGCGTATTGTACGTAGTACACCGGGTTTTCCGCGCTCTCCGATTTGGCGAGATCCAGGTCGAAATCCAGATGCTGGTCGCTTTTGCGCAGGACGTAGAAGAAGCGCGCCGCATCGTTGCCCACCTCCCGTCGCAGCTCCCGCAGGGTGACGAACTCCCCGGCGCGGGTGGACATGGAAACCTTCTGCCCGCCCCGGTAGAGCACCGCGAACTGCACTAGCGCAACCTGCAGCCGGTCAGGGTCCAGCCCCAAGGCCTGGAGCGCCCCCTTGACCCGGGGCACGTAGCCGTGATGATCCGCACCCCAGACGTCGATCACCCGCTGGAAGCCGCGCTCGAACTTGTTGAGATGATAGGCGATATCGGAAGCGAAATAGGTGTACTGCCCGTTCTCCCGCTGAACCACCCGGTCCTTTTCGTCGCCGAAGCGGGTGGCGGGGAACCACAGGGCGCCGTCCTTGCGGTAGAGCAGCCCGCGGCTTGCCAGGAGATTCAACGCCCGCTCGACGCCGCCGGACTCGATGAGGGAGCGCTCGGAAAACCAGCTGTCATATTCGACCCCGAATTCCTGGAGGTCGTTGCGGATGTCGTCCAGTTGCTCGCGCAGGGCGAAGCCGTGGATCAGCTCGTAGTCCGGCCCGAGCAGCCGCTTGGCATTGGTGATTAAGGCGTCAAGGCGCTGTTCCGGATCATCCGCAGCGGGGGGCACATCTTGGTAAAAGGACTCGCCTGCGGCGGCGAAGCGGGTGCCGTAACGCTCGAGGAGCCGTTGCGCCATGGCGCGCACGTAGTCGCCCCGGTAAGCGTTGTCCGGGAAGGGCAGCACCCGCCCGCACAGTTCCAAGTAGCGCAGCCACGTGGACAGGGCCAGGATGTCCATCTGCCGGCCTGCATCGTTCACGTAGTATTCCCGGCTTACCTCGAACCCCACCGCTTGCAACAGATTAGCGACGCTTGCCCCGTAGGCCGCGCCCCGGCCGTGGCCCACGTGCAGGGGCCCCGTGGGATTGGCGGAGACGAATTCCACCTGCACCCGAGTCCCGGCGCCGAGGCGGCTGCGACCGTATTCGGGGCCCAAGTCGAGCACCCGGGCGACGATTTGCTGCTTGGCCCAAGGTTTAAGGAAGAAATTGATGAAGCCGCCCCCGGCCACCTCGATTTTCTCCACGTAAGGCGAGGGGGGAATCTCTTGGACCAGGCACATGGCCAGCTCCCGGGGGGGGCGCCCGAGGGGTTTGGCGAGCTGGAGGGCCAAGCTGGTGGCGTAATCCCCCAGGTGGGCATGCCTCGGACGCTGCAGCTCCGGTGCAAGATCCCCAGCGTTCAGCCCGGCCCTGACGATCGCCTGACGCAGCAGCTCGGCAAGATGGGTGCGAAGCTCGGGAGGCGTGTCGGCGGGCATGGAGAAGGCGATCAAAGGGCGAAATTATAGTCGGCGTGGGAGCTGGACGAAACCGGGCGGGTGGTGCGTTTTAGAACTCGAGGGGATCCACGTCCAAGGACCATCGCACCCGACGGGCAGCGAGGTGTTCGAGCCCGGGTATCCAGTGGTCGAGGAAACGTTGCAAACTTTCCCGGCTGGGGGATTGCACCAGGAGCTGGGCTCGGAACAGTCCTTTAAGCCGGGGCAGGGCTGCGGGCACCGGATCGAAAACGCTCACCCCCTTTTGGGCTTCCCCGGTTTGCCGTGCGGCCTGGGCAGCGGCCCTGAGAAAGGCGAGGCAGGCCTCCTGGCGCTTTGCCGCGGCTCGCAACAGGGCCTGATGGAGGAAGGGCGGAAAGCCGGCTTGCCGGCGCTCCTCCAGGGCAGCTTCGGCGAAGGCGTCGTAGCTGTGGGCTGCCAGGGCCTGGTAAAGGGGATGGTCGGGGAAGCGGGTCTGCAGGATCACTTCCCCCGCCCGCTCCCCGCGGCCGGCGCGGCCGGCCACCTGCATGAGCTGAGCGAAGAGTCGCTCCGAGGCGCGGAAGTCCGCGGCATAGAGCGCCGCATCTGGATCCACGATCCCCACCAGGGTCAGCCGAGAAAAATCGTGCCCTTTAGCCAGCATCTGGGTTCCCACCAGCACGTCGACGACACCTTCGTGGATGGAGCGCCGCATGGCGGGCCAGGCTTGGCGCTGGCGCGTGGAGTCCCGATCCACCCGCAGGACCCGAATGCCGGGGAAAGCGCTTCGCAAAACGCCCTCCAGGCGCTGGGTTCCGTGGCCCAGAGGCAAAAGATCGGCGTTGCCGCAGTCGGGACAACGGGCCGGGGGCGGCGCCTCAGCGCCGCAATGGTGACAGCGCAGGCACCCGTCCGTCGCGTGAAACACCAGCTTGGCCGCGCAGCGCCGGCACTGGGAAGTCCAACTGCAGGCGCGGCAATAGAGCACCGGGGCGAACCCCCGGCGGTTGAGATAGAGCAGGCTCTGCTCGCCCCGGGAAAGGCGCTGGGCCAGCGCCTCCCGGAGCGGGGGCGAGAGGAGCTCGCCTCGGCCCCTCGCGCCGCGCAGGTCTACGATGCGCACCGCGGGCAGGGTGGCCTCGGCATGGGCCCGGCGCGTGAGGGTGAGACGCCGGTAGCGGCCAGCCAGGGCATTGGCGTGAGTTTCCAAGGAGGGGGTGGCGGAGCCCAGCACCACCGGCACGTTGTGGTCGCGGGCGCGCAGGATCGCCAGGTCCCGGGCCGAGTAGCGCAGCCCCTCCTGTTGCTTGAACGAGGGGTCGTGCTCCTCGTCCACCACCAGGAAGCCGAGGCGAGGCAGCGGGGTGAATATCGCGAGCCGAGTACCCAGCACGATGTCGGCCTGGCCCGTGGCGGCGAGCAGCCAGTGCCGTGTACGCTGCGCCTCCGTCAAACCGCTATGGAGGGTCACCAGCAGGGCTCCGGGCAGGGCGGAGCGGACCCTTTCCTCCAGTTGCGGGGTGAGGTTGATCTCGGGCACCAGCATGAGGGCCTGACGCCCCCGGGCCAGCGCTTCGGCGATGAGGTGCAGGTATACCTCCGTTTTACCGCTTCCTGTGATCCCGTGCAGTAGCCACGTGTGGTAGTGGTCCTGGTGGACCCGGATCTGGTCCGCTGCCGCCTGCTGGTCCGGTGTGAGGGGAGGAAGGGCGATGCCGTTCCCGGCGTGGCGGGGCCTCTCGGGTTCAAGCCGGCACTGGACAAGCTCTTGCGCCAGCAAGCGGGCCAGGGCTGAGCGCCAGCGGGGAGACAGACGCCGCGCTTCGCTTTCCTCTAGGCTTCCCGAGTCCAAAAGCTTCCGCGCCAAGCGGCGGGCCAGCACTTGGCATGGAGGCAGGATCTCGACACCTGCGGCCAGGAGCTTCGCGGTCGGGTAAAAGCGCTGGAGGTCCTTGAGGCGCAGCGGCCTTGCTCGGCGGGCTGCGGCGGGCAGGGCGGTTGCCACCACCTGGCCAATGGGATGGTGATAGTAGCGTTGGCAGAAGCGCAGCAGAGCCAGGACGTCAGGCGTGAGCCGCGCTTCGTCGGGCAGCACCTCCAGGAGGGGGCGAAGCCGCTCCCAGGCGACCGCCGGCTCGGCGGCGACCTCCATGACCACCCCCACCGCGGTGCGGCGGCCTAGGGGGACTCGAACCCGATCGCCAGGGAAAACCCGCTGTTCGGCCTCGATGCGGTAGTCGAAAAGGGTGTCGACCGGTACGTCGAGGGCGACCCGGGCGATGGTCAAGCGGGAGATCTCGCTCGCCTGGGTCATGGAGCGGTCTGGCTCTCGAGGGCTACAGGCTGGGGATAACTTTGTGGATTCTAGCGGCGCCAGTCTCGGGCGGCCGATTTCTTCCGGCGCTCCGAAGATGCCTTGCCCCCAGGGGGAACTCCCGATTCTCTTCGGAATTCACCTGATCGACACGGGACACGCATGACTCGCAGGTCACCTTCGGTCGGGGAAGGCCACGGCTTAGGGGGCGTGTGAATAACTACTCACCGTGGAACATGGATTGAAGTACCGTGAAACTTCACACCCGGTTCAATGGTAGCGCCGGCTCAGCTCGTGGACGCTGTCCACCAGCACGGCCACGCTCTCCACCGGAGTCTGGGGCGAAATGCCGTGTCCCAGATTGAAGACATGCCCAGGCCCGGATCCGTAGCGGGCCAAAACCTTTTCCGCCTCCCGCTGCACGGTCTCGGGCTCCCCGAACAGCACCGCCGGATCCAGGTTCCCCTGGAGCGCCACCCGTCCCCCCACCCGCCGGCGGGCTTCTCCGATGTCCGTCGTCCAGTCGAGTCCCAAGGCGTCGCATCCGGTGTCCGCCAGACTTTCGAGCCACTGTCCCCCCCCTTTGGTGAACACGATGCTCGGGATGCGCTGGCCGTTCCATTTCCGGGGGAGCGCAGCGACCACCTGGCGCAGGTAAGGCAGGGAAAACTCATGGAAGGCATCGTGGGACAGGAGACCGCCCCAGGTATCGAAGATCATGACCGCCTGGACTCCATGGCGGATTTGCGCTTGCAAGTAGGCGCTTACTGCGGCGGTATTCTTGGCGAGAACGAGGTGCAACAAATCCGGCCGGCGATAGAGCAGGGTCTTAAGGTGGAGGAAGTCCTGGCTTCCTCCCCCTTCCACCATGTAGCAGGCGAGGGTGAAAGGGCTGCCGGAGAAGCCGATCAAAGGCACCTCGTTGTCCAGGGCCTTGCGGATTGTATCCACGGCTTTGAGCACATAGCCTAGATGGTCCTCCGGGTCGGGCACGGTGAGGTCCCGGATCTCCCACTCGCTGCGCAGGGGGCGCTCCAGGCGCGGTCCCTCTCCCTCCTGGAAGTACAGGCCAAGCCCCATGGCGTCAGGGAGGGTGAGGATGTCAGAGAACAGGATCGCCCCATCCAAGGGAAAGCGCGCCAGGGGCTGCAAGGTGACTTCGGTGGCCAGATCAGGATCGCGGCACAGCTCGAGAAAGCTGCCCGCCCGCAGCCGGGTCTGATTGTACTCCGGGAGATAACGCCCCGCCTGGCGCATGATCCAGATGGGAGTGTAGGGTGTCGGCTCCCGCAGCAGCGCCCTGATCAGGGTGTCGTTCTTGAGCTTGGGCAAATTTATCGCGGCAGGTCGGAGTGGCCCATGAGAAATTCATCCACGGCTCGGGCACACTGGCGCCCCTCGCGGATCGCCCACACGATGAGGGATTGGCCGCGGCGCATGTCGCCGGCGGCGAAGACCTTGGGGACGGAAGTGCGGTAGGCGCCCGGCTCTTCGGTGCCTGCCTTGGCGTTGCCGCGGGGGTCACGCTCGACACCGAAACCCTCCAGGATCTTTTGTACCGGGCCGACGAAGCCCATGGCTAACAACACCAAATCGGCGGGCAGCTCGAATTCCGACCCGGGAATCTCGGTCATCTTCATTTGACCGGTGGCCGGGTCCTTTTCCCACTGCAGCCGCACCGCCTGCAGCGCCTTGACTCGGCCGTTCTCACCGATGAAGCGCTTGGTGGACACGGCCCATTCCCGCTTGCAGCCCTCTTCATGGGAAGTGGAGGTGCGCAGCCGCACCGGCCAATAGGGCCATACCGGGTTGCGCTCCACGTCCGGAGGCATGGGCAGCAGCTCGAACTGGGTGATGGATTTGGCCCCGTGGCGGTTGGCCGTGCCCACGCAGTCGGAGCCGGTATCCCCGCCGCCGATGATGATTACGTGCTTATCGGTGGCCCACAGCTCGGGCACGTTCGCGTCCCCGGCCACGCGCCGGTTCTGGAGGGGCAGGAACTCCATGGCGAAATGGATGCCCGCGAGCTCCCGGCCCGGAATAGGCAAGTCCCGGGGCTGCTCGGCCCCCCCGGCGAGCACCACCGCGTCGAAGGTGCGCAGCAGCTCTTGGGGGTCGACCACGGTTACGGCGGCGTCCTTCGCTACCCCCTCCGCGGGGCCGACGTAATGGTTGGGGCGAAATTCCACCCCTTCCGCCTGGAGCTGGGCGAGGCGCCGGTCGATCAACCACTTCTCTAGCTTGAAGTCGGGGATGCCGTAGCGTAGCAGCCCACCGATACGGTCAGCCTTCTCGAACACCACCACGTCGTGTCCTGCCCGGGCCAACTGCTGAGCGCAGGCAAGCCCCGCCGGTCCCGAACCCACAATGGCCACCCGCTTGCCCGTCTTGTGCTTGGGCGGCTGGGGCGTGATCCAGCCCATCTCCCAGGCCTTGTCGGCGATGGCGTGCTCGATGGACTTGATGCCCACCGGATCGTCGTTGATGCGCAGGGTGCAGGCCTCCTCGCAGGGGGCCGGGCACACGCGCCCGGTGAACTCGGGGAAGTTGTTGGTAGAGTGCAGCGTCTCGATCGCTTCCCGCCAGCGGCCCCGGTAGACCAGATCGTTCCAATCCGGAATGATGTTGTTGACCGGACAGCCCTGCATGCAAAAGGGGATGCCGCAATCCATGCAGCGTGCGCCCTGGATGGCGGCTTCCTCGTCGCTCAAGGAATGGATGAACTCGCGATAGTGGCGCACCCGCTCCCGGGGCGGTTGGGCGGCCTCCTGGAGGCGCCGGTACTCCATGAATCCAGTGATCTTTCCCACGCGATGCCTCTATGGCCTTAAGACAGATTCTACGCCGCCAAGCGCTTGCCCTTGGCGGCGAGCTCCCCGAGGGCACGGCGGTACTCGTTCGGGAAGACTTTCACGAACTTGCCGCGGAAAGCGTTCCAATCGGCGAGGATGCGCTTCGCCTGGGCGCTTCCGGTGTAGCGGGCATGGTTCTCGATCAGGCGCTTGAGAATCGCCTCGTCGGACTGGCCGAGGTGCCACACGTCGCGGGACACCCGGGCTTCCTGCTCCGCCTCCGCCAGGACCGGCTCCAGGGTCACCATGGCCGTATTGCACCGCTGGACGAAGGTGCCGTCCTCGTCCAGCACGTAGGCAACGCCGCCGGACATGCCCGCCGCGAAGTTGCGCCCGGTCATGCCTAGCACCACGGCGGTGCCGCCCGTCATGTACTCGCAGCCGTGGTCACCCACCCCTTCCACCACTGCATGGGCGCCCGAGTTGCGCACGCAGAAGCGCTCCCCCGCCACCCCGCGGAAATAAGCCTCACCGCAGATAGCGCCATAGAGCACCACGTTGCCCGTGATGATGTTCTCTAGCGGATTGCCGCGGAACTTGGGCGAGGGCTGAACCACGATGCGCCCACCTGAGAGACCCTTGCCGCAGTAGTCGTTGGTCTCGCCGATGAGGTCCAGGGTGATTCCCCGCGCCAAGAACGCCCCGAAGCTCTGCCCGGCGGAGCCAGCGAAACGGACGTGGATGGTGTCATCCGGCAGCCCATCGTGGCCGTAGCGCTTGGCTACCTCGTGGGAGAGCATGGTGCCCACCGTCCTGTGGATGTTGCGGATGGGCATCTCGATGGTCACCTTCTCCCCCCGCTCCAGCGCCGGCTGGGCGAGCTGAATCAGCCGGTGATCCAGGGCCCGCTCAAGGCCATGATCCTGCTCCTCGCACTTGTAGCGCGCCACCTCGGGCGGCATCGGCGGCATATAGAAGATGCGGGAAAAGTCCAATCCCCGGGCCTTCCAGTGGTCGATGCCCTTGCGCATGTCGAGCAGTTCGGTGCGGCCGATCAAGTCGTTGAACTTGCGTACGCCGAGCCGGGCCATCAGTTCCCGCACTTCCTCAGCGACGAAGAAGAAGTAGTTCACCACGTGCTCGGGCTTGCCCTCGAACTTGCGCCGCAACACCGGGTCCTGGGTGGCCACCCCCACGGGACAGGTGTTCAGGTGGCACTTGCGCATCATGATGCAGCCTTCCACCACCAGGGGCGCAGTGGCGAAGCCGAACTCGTCCGCGCCGAGGATCGCACCGATCACCACATCGCGGCCGGTCTTCATCTGGCCGTCGGCCTGGACCGCGATGCGGCCCCGCAGGCGGTTGAGCACCAGCGTCTGTTGCGTCTCCGCCAGCCCTAGCTCCCAGGGCGTGCCCGCGTGCTTGATGGAAGACCAGGGAGAAGCGCCGGTGCCGCCGTCGTGCCCGGCGATCGTGACATGGTCGGCTTTCGCCTTGGCCACTCCGGCTGCGATGGTGCCCACCCCTACTTCCGAGACCAGCTTGACACTGATCTCGGCCTGGGGGTTCGCGTTCTTCAGATCGTGGATCAGTTGCGCCAGATCCTCGATGGAGTAGATGTCGTGGTGGGGAGGCGGGGAGATCAACTCCACTCCCGGGGTGGAATAGCGCAGCTCCGCGATGTACTCGGATACCTTGCGCCCGGGGAGCTGCCCGCCCTCGCCGGGCTTCGCCCCCTGGGCGATCTTGATCTGGATTTGCTCGGCGGAGGCCAAGTACTCGGCGGTTACGCCGAAGCGGCCCGAGGCTACCTGCTTGATCTTGGACTTGAGGGAGTCGCCCTCGCGCAGGGGAATGTCTACTTCCACCCGCTCGCGACCCAAGCGCGACATGAGGGTCTCCCCCGGCTGGACGGGCGCGTAGCGGCGCCGGTCCTCGCCCCCCTCGCCGGTGTTGGACTTGCCGCCGATGCGGTTCATGGCGATGGCCAGGGTGGTGTGAGCCTCGGTGGAGATGGATCCCAAGGACATGGCGCCGGTGGAGAAGCGCTTGACGATCTCGGAGGCCGGCTCCACCTCCTCGATGGGTACTGGGGTCACCTGGTCGAAACGGAACTCGAACAACCCTCGCAGGGTCATGAGCCGCTTCGACTGGTCATTGATGATGTCGGCGTACTCCTTATACGTGCGGTAGGAACCGGAGCGGGTCGCGTGCTGGAGCTTGGCGATGGCATCCGGGGTCCACATGTGGTCCTCGCCCCGGACTCGGTAGTGGTACTCGCCGCCCGCGTCCAGGGCATGCGCCAGGACCGGGTTGTCGCTGAAGGCTTCCCGGTGGGTGCGGATCGCCTCCTCCGCCACCTCGAACACGCCGATGCCTTCCACCGTGGAGGTGGTGCCGGTGAAGTATTTGTCCACCAGCGAGCGAGCGAGACCCACCGCCTCGAAGATCTGGGCGCCGGTGTAGGACATGTAGGTGGAGATGCCCATCTTGGACATCACCTTGCGCAGGCCCTTGCCGATCGCCTTGACGAAGTTCTTGCACGCCTTTTTGGCGTCCACCTCGCCGAGCAAGCCCTTCTCCGCCATGTCGATCAGGGTCTCGAAGGCGAGGTAGGGGTGCACGGCCTCTGCGCCGTAGCCCCCGAGCAGGGCGAAGTGGTGCACCTCCCGCGCCGAACCGGTCTCCACCACGAGCCCCGTGGAGGTGCGCAAGCCCTTGTTCACCAGGTGCTGGTGGATAGCGGACAGTGCGAGCAGGGCCGGAATCGCCACGTGATCCCGGTCCATCCTCCGGTCCGAAATGATGAGGATGGTGTAGCCCGAGCGCACAGCATCCTCGGCCATGGCGCACAGGTTGGCGAGCCGCGCCTCGATGGCCTCTTTGCCCCACGCCACCGGGTAGGTGATATCGAGCTCGAAGGATTTGAACTTGCCGTCGGTGTACTTCTCGATGTGCCGGATGGTCTCCATCTGGTCGAAATCCAGCACCGGCTGGCTTACCTCCAGCCGTAGGGGCGGATTCATCTCGTCGATGCCCAGCAGGTTGGGCTTCGGTCCGATGAAGGTGACCAGCGACATCACCAGCTCTTCCCGGATCGGGTCGATGGCCGGGTTGGTGACCTGGGCAAAGAGCTGTTTGAAGTAGTGGTAGAGGGTCTTGTTCTTCGAGGAGAGCACCGCCAGGGGGCTGTCGTTGCCCATGGAACCCACCGGCTCCTCCCCGTTCACCGCCATGGGGGCAAGCTGGAACTTGAGATCCTCCTGGGTATAGGCGAAGGCCTGCTGGCGGTCGAGGAGCGACTCCCGGGCCGGCTCCCGCTTTTCGGCCGGAGCAGGGAGCTCGTCCAGCTTGATGCGGATGCGCTCGATCCACTCCCGGTAGGGACGGGCGGCGGCCAAAGCGTCCTTCAGCTCTTTGTCGTCGATGATGCGCCCCGCCTCCAGGTCGATCAGGAACATCTTGCCCGGCTGCAGCCGCCACTTCTTCACGATCCGTTCCTCCGGGATTGGCAACACGCCGGTCTCGGAGGCCATGACCACGTGGTCATCGTCGGTCACCAGGTAGCGGGCGGGCCGCAGGCCGTTTCTGTCCAGGGTGGCCCCGATCTGGCGCCCATCGGTGAAGGCGATGGCCGCTGGTCCATCCCACGGTTCCATCATGGCGGCGTGGTATTCGTAGAACGCCCGCCGGGCCGGATCCATGAGGGTGTGGCCTTCCCAGGCCTCAGGGATGAGCAGCATCATGGCGTGGGCCAACGAATAGCCGCCCATCACCAGCAGCTCTAGGGCGTTGTCGAAGGAGGCCGAGTCGGATTGGCCCGGATAGATCAGGGGCCATACCTTGTCCAGGTCCTTGCCCAGGATGGGGGAGCTGATGGCCTGTTGACGGGCGCGGATCCAGTTCACGTTGCCGCGCAGGGTGTTGATCTCCCCGTTGTGGGCGATCATGCGGAAGGGATGCGCCAGCTCCCAGCTCGGGAAGGTGTTGGTGGAGAAGCGCTGGTGCACCAGGGCGAGCGCCGAGGCGACCCGCGGGTCCTGGAGCTCCAGGTAATAGTTGGCGATGTCCCGGGCGAGGAGCATGCCCTTGTAGACGATGGTGCGCGCCGACAAGGACGGGACGTAGAACTCCTTGCCATGGGCCAGGTTGAGGGCCCGGATGGCGTTGCCCGACACGCGCCGGATGATGTAGAGCTTGCGCTCCAAGGCGTCGGTGACGGTCACGCCCTTGCCGCGACCGACGAACACTTGGCGGATGACGGGCTCGATGGCCTTCACCGATTCGCCCAGCACCGAGCGGTCCCGGGGCACATCGCGCCAGCCGAGCAGGACTTGACCCTCGTCCTTGATGGCCCGCTCGATCTCGTATTCGCAGGCGAGGCGGGAGGCGGGCTCCTGGGGCAGGAACACCATGCCCACGCCGTACTGGCCGGGCGGGGGTAGCCGTACCCCCTGCTTGGCCATTTCTTCTCGGAAGAACTGGTCCGGGATCTGGATCAGGATGCCCGCGCCGTCTCCCGCCTTGGGATCGGCCCCTACCGCACCCCGATGGGTGAGGTTTTTGAGGATCTCCAGGCCCTGTTCGATGATGGTGTGGGACTTCTTGCCCTTGATATGGGCGATGAAACCCACGCCACAGGCGTCGCGTTCCCGGGCGGGGTCGTAGAGGCCCTGGGGGGGCGGGAGGAAAGGATTGCTCACTTACTTACCTCATTGAAGTGGCTTCCGGCAAGAAATTACTCTTTGATACAAGCACTTAACATTTTCCCGCCGGGGCGCTGCGAAAAACGAGCGCAAAAACTCAATACTAACCCGTCACCACGGGGCCAGCAACCCGTATTGCGCCGCAACAAGACCCGCCGATCCCTGGCGAGATGGTCTCAGGAGGGAATTTCTCCCACCGCGAAGAGGCGCTGGTGCTCCCGGATGGCGTACCGATCGGTCATGCCGGCGATGTAATCCGCCACCGTTCGGTGGAGGTGCTCCTTCGCTTTTTCCTGGAACTGGGGGGGAAGTAGCCGCGGGTCGGCCACGAAGGCCTGGAACAAGTCGAGGAGGATGCGCTTCGCTTTAGAGGTCATGCGGGCGACCCGGTAATGCTGGTAGAGGTGGGTGCGCAGAAATCCCTTAAGTTCCCTCTGCTGCTCGGCGATTTCGGGGCTGAAGGCGATCAAGGGAGGGCATTCCCGCACCTCGTCCAGGCTCGCCGGCCGATGGGCGGCGATGAGGGCCTGGCTCTGGCGAGTGAGGTCGTTGACCAGGGTGTTGATCATCCGGCGTACCGTTTCGTGAACGAGCCGGCGACCGCTCAGCCCGGGATAGGCGCGCAGGACTTCGTCCAGGTGCTCGGCGAACATGCGCACCTCCCGCAGCTGTTCCAGCTCGAGCAGTCCGGAGCGCAAGCCGTCGTCCACGTCGTGATTGTTGTAGGCGATCTCATCCGCCAGGTTAGCGAGTTGGGCCTCGAGGGAGGGCCGCTTTCCCTGGAGGAAGCGCTGACCCACGTCCCCGAGTGTCTGGGCGTTCTGGGGAGAGCAGTGCTTGAGAATGCCCTCTCGGGTCTCAAAAGTGAGGTTCAAGCCGTCGAACTCGGCGTAGCGTTCTTCCAACAGGTCCACCACCCGCAGCGATTGCAGGTTATGTTCGAATCCGCCATGGTCCTTCATGGCGCTGTTCAACGCCTCCTGCCCCGCGTGCCCGAAGGGGGTGTGGCCCAGGTCGTGGGCCAAGGCGACCGCCTCCACCAGGTCCTCGTTCAGGCGCAGGTTGCGGGCGATGGTACGGCCGATCTGGGCCACCTCCAGGCTGTGGGTGAGGCGGGTGCGGAACAGATCCCCTTCGTGGTTGACGAAAACCTGGGTCTTGTACTCGAGCCGGCGGAAGGCGGTGGAGTGAACGATGCGGTCCCGGTCCCGCTGGTACTCGCTGCGGCCCGTGGGAGGCGGCTCGGGATGCCGGCGGCCCCGGGAGCGATCGGGGTGGGCGGCGTAGGGGGCGAGCTCAGCCATGACCGCAGCAGGCTGCGAAAGTCTGTTCCAGCACGCCTTCCGGGACCTCCGCACTCACGAACGCCTCTCCGATGCGCCGAAGCAGCACGAAGCGAATCTGCCCCCCCTGGACCTTCTTGTCGTGGCCCATCAACGCGAGATACCGGGCAGTACCCAGCGCCGGCGCTCGGGTGGGCAGACCGACCCTCCGGTACAAGTCCACCAGGCGCTCCTTCTCATCCGGGGGAAGAAATCCGAGCCGGACCGATACCTCGGCCGCCAGCACGGTGCCGGCGGCCACCGCCTCTCCGTGCAGCCATTCCCCATAACCGAGCCCGGTCTCGATGGCGTGACCGAAGGTATGGCCGAGGTTGAGCAGGGCCCGCACCCCGGTTTCCCGCTCGTCCGCTGCCACGATGGAGGCCTTGTTGGCACAACTGCGGACGATGGCGAAGGTGAGCGCCTCGGGATCGCGAACGAGCAGCGCCTCCATGTGGGCCTCGAGCCAGGCGAAGAACTCGGCGTCCCGGATCAGGCCGTATTTGATTACTTCCGCCAGACCGGCCCGCAGCTCCCGCTCCGGCAGCGTAGCCAGGGTGTCGGTATCGGCGATCACCGCCCGCGGCTGGTGAAAAGCGCCGATCATGTTCTTGCCAAGAGGGTGGTTGATGGCGGTCTTGCCGCCCACGGACGAGTCCACCTGGGCGAGCAGGGTGGTGGGGACTTGGTAAAAGGGAACACCCCGCTGATAGGTGGCGGCGGCAAAGCCCGCGATATCCCCCACCACGCCTCCGCCCAGGGCGAGGATGGGGGTGGAGCGCTCGCAGCGGTGCGCGAGCAGCGCGTCGAAGATACGGTTCAAAGTCTCCCAGTTCTTGAACGCTTCCCCGTCGGGGATGGCGATGTCGATGCAGTCCACCTGCAGCGTTTCCAGGGTCCGCCGCAGGCGGGGGAGATAGAGGGGTCCTACCGTGGTGTTGGTCACCACCGCCGCCCGCTTCGCCGGCTCAAGGGAGGCGAACCAGCGGGGCTCGGCGAGCAGCCCTGGCCCCACGTGGATCGGGTAGCTGCGCTCTCCCAAGGAAACGTCAAGCGTCTGTGTCGAGCTCGAGGACATCCTTGGCCTTAATCCTTTCTGCTTCCTGGAGCCGTCTCTCAATCCGCCGCACCAGGGCCAGGGCGCCGGCTCTGCCAGTGTCCACCACCAGGTCGGCAACCTCCCGGTACAGAGGATCCCGCTCGCGCAGCAGCTCGCCGAGGCGGGCCTTCGGATCGGCCGTCTGCAGGAGAGGCCGGTTGCGGTCGTGGCGCGTGCGTGCCCACAGCTCTTCCACCGAGCCGCGCAGATAGATCACCGTGCCCCGTGCCTTAAGCAGCGCCCGGTTCTCGGGCCGCAGCACCGCCCCCCCGCCGGTGGCTAGCACGATATTTTGCTGCTGGGTGAGCTCCTCCAGCACGGCCGCCTCCCGGTCGCGGAAGCCTTCCTCTCCCTCGATTTCGAAAATGACCGGAATGTCTACGCCCGTTCGGCGGCGGATCTCGTGATCGGTATCGAGGAAGGTCTTGGCCAGGTGCCGGGCCAACAGCTTGCCCACAGTGGTCTTGCCCGCCCCCATCATGCCGACCAGGAAGATGTTGCGGCTTGGCAGCATCGCTCGATTGTATCCAAAACCGCTGCTGCCGGCACCGCGAAGGACCCCCGGGTGGGCCAAAAGAAAAGGCCGGGGGAATCCCCGGCCTTGGGAGCAGTCCCGGTCGGTTATCTCAGGGTGAGGGAATCTTTCAAGATCCGCGGCGTGATGAAGATGAGCAGCTCGGAGCGGTTGTCCGTCCTGGCGGTGTTGCGGAACAGCCCGCCCACCACCGGCAAGTCGCCCAGCACGGGCACTTTGGTCACGTCGTTGCGTTTGGTCTGCTCGAAAATGCCGCCAATCGCCACCGTGCCGCCGTTTTCCACCAGCACTTGGGTGGAAATCTGCTTGGTGTCGATGGCCGGACCGGCCGTGGTGTTGACGCCAGGGCTGTCCTTGTTCACGTTGAGGGTCATGATCACGTTCTCATCCGGGGTGATCTGGGGTTTCACCTTGAGGGAAAGGGTGGCCTTCTTGAAAGCGACGCTGGTAGCCCCGCTCGAGGTGGCCTGCTGATAGGGAATCTCCGTCCCCTGTTCGATGGTGGCCTCAACCTGGTCGGCGGTCATGACCCGGGGGCTGGAGATGATCTTGCCCCGGTTGTCCGCCTCCAGGGCGGAGAGCTCCAGGTTTAGGAACTTGGTGGCCGCCTCATTGAACAGCAACAGGGAAAAAGCCCCTGGCTTGAAGGCGCCAATGCCCGCGGCGGGCAGGTTCACATTGGTGAAATCGCTCAGGGTGGGCACCGGAGTACCGATCTGGCCGGTGTGGAGGGTGGTGTCTTCCAGCCGAGCGCCGACTGCGCCTCGGATACCGCCGATACCGAACCCTCTGTCGGTGCGATCATGGTAGCCCAACCGCACCCCCAGGTTGCGCGAGAAGTCATCGTTCGCTTCCACGATGCGCGCTTCGATCATCACCTGCCGCACGGGCACGTCGATCTGGCGGATGAGGGCGCGGATCTCGTCCAGCTTGCTCGCCGTGTCCTGGACGAACAAGGTATTGGTGCGCGGATCCACCACGGCGCTGCCCCGCTTGGAAAGGATTTTCTGGGCCGGATCGCTCAGGATCCTCTTCACGTCCTCCCCTCTCTGGTAGTTGAGCTGGAAGCTCTCGGTGACGGTGGGTTCCAGCTCGGCGATCTGTTGCTGGGCCTCGAGTTGCAGCTTTTCCCTCGCCGCGATTTCGTCCCGGGGCGCCACCAGGAGAACGTTGCCCTCCCGCCGCTTATCCAGTCCCTTTGCTTGGAGGATGATGTCCAGCGCCTGGTCCCAGGGCACATCCTTGAGCCGTAGGGTCAGGTTGCCCGTCACCGAGTCGCTCACCACGATGTTGAGGCCGGTGAAGTCGGCGATCACCTGGAGCACCGCTCGCACTTCCACGTTCTGGAAATTGAGGGAGAGCTTTTCCCCGGTGTAGCGGGGCCGCGTGGCGGCCGTCGCCCGGGTGGAGTCCTGGGCTACCGATTTGACCTCGACGATGAACTTGCGGTCCGCCTGGTAGGCCGACTGTTCCCATAGGCCTCTCGTCTCGATCACCAAACGGGCGTTGCTGCCGACGGCGAAACTCTCTACGAACTGAACTGGGGTGCCGAAATCGGTGACGTCCAGGCGGCGCTGCAGGTTCTTGGGCAAAGAGGTGTTGTTGAAGTCGACGATGATCTGGGTGCCTTGCCGCCGCAGGTCGATCCCCGTGGTGGTATCGGACAGATCCACGACGACCCGTCCTTCCCCCGCCGGTCCGCGGCGGAAATCCACATCCAGAATGCTGTGCCGCGTGTCGCCGAGCCGCGTTTCCGCGAACCGGGATACGGTGGATCCGGCCGCGCTACCGGTGGTCTCCGCGCCGAGCAGGGTCACTATCACTTCTTTGCCCTCGATCCGGGTGTCATAGCCCAAGGGCCGCTCCAGGTTCATGACCAGCCGCGTGCGGGAGGGAGCCTCAACGATGTTGAGCGAGCGCAGGTCCCCCTGGCCCACCGCCTGGAAAGTGCGGCCCAGGGCGTTACCCGTATCGGGGAAGTCCAGCGCGATGCGCGGCGGTTTCTGGACGGCGAAGCCAGCGGGCGGGTTCGCCAAGGGGTTCTTGAGCTTGATTTTCACCACCAGCCTGCCTTCGGCGCCGGGAGCGATCTCAAGCGCTTCGATGCTGTTCGATTGGGCCCATGCCCGCCCGGTCTCGAGGCTCGCCGCGAGCGCGGTCGCGAGACAAACCAGGGCGAGTAAGCGCTTGGGTTCCTTGAGGAGGCTACGGCTCATGGTGACTGCTCCCTGAGATTTATTCGACGAGTTGCAGGCTCGCGGTCCGCTCGGTCCAGCCTCCGGCGCCTTCCTGGACCAGTTCCGTCAGCGTGACTTCCGCCTCCGTGATCCTGGTGATGCGGCCGAAATTCTGGCCTAAGTAGTTGCCGACGGTGACCCGGAACACGTTGTTATCGGGGGTCTTGATGAGGGCGTGGATGCGCTTGTTGCGCTCAAGGGTCCCCACCATCTTCAAGTTTTCGAGGGGGTAAGCCTCCAGCGGCTCTCGGGGCCGGTTGAGGTCGGGCCCTGGGCCGCCGGTGCCCGGCTTTCCACGGGCATCGATCTCGCGGGGGGTGAACGGGTCCGGGAGATCGAAGGCGTTGTAAGCGAAAGCTTCATAGGGCTTGACCTTGGGCAAGGGGGGCACTTTGCCCCGCAGGCCCTGACCGGACTGCTCCACGAATTGCTTGAGATCGCTGAATTCCTCGGTCGAGCAGCCGGCCAGGGCGAGGGCGAGGAGAAGGATCACGCGCTTCACTTCTTCCCTCCTTTCGCCGGGGCCGCCGCCTTGCGCTGGGCCGCCACCTCTTGCTCATCCAGGTAGCGATAGGTCTTGGCGACAGCGTTCATCACCAGGCCGTCCTTGGTCTTCTCGATCGATACGCTGTCCAGGGTCACGATCCGGGGTAGTTGAGCGACATCGCTGGCGAAGGCTCCCATGTCGTGGTAGCTGCCGGTGACGCGCACTTGGATCGGTAGCTCGGCATAGAAGTCATACAGGGTCTCCCGGGGGGCCGGCTTGAACAGTTCGAACTGCAGCCCTCGACCCAGTCCCGCCTGGTTGATGTCGGTCACCAGGGCGTCCATTTCCGCTTTGTTGGGCAACTGCCGCAGCATGGCGCCGAACGTCTGCTCGATTTCCGCGAGCTGCTGGCGGTAGATGTCCAGGTTCACCGCCTCCTTTTTTTTCTCCAGGAAAGTTTGCTTGAGGCGCTCTTCTTCTTTTTTGCGGCTCTCCAGCGTTTCCAACTGGCTGCTCCAGTCGTAGAAGTAGCCTGCGGAAACGATGGCGATCAATAGGAGCAGCATAACCCCCGCCTTGACCGGGGTCGGCCAGCCGCCGGGGTTGCGCGTGTCGAGTCGTCTCAGGTCGTCCAGGGTCATGGCGCTTACCCCTTGGCTTGAGCACCCGCTGCCTGGGCGGTGCCTTCGCCGCCTCCGGCTTGGGGTGGCGTTAGCTTGAAGTTGAGGGTGAACTGGTTGAGCCGCAGCTTGCCCACCTGCTCCGCCTTGATCTCGACGAGTTGGGGCTCACCCAGCCAGGGAGAGTCCTCGATGTTGCGCATGAGGGTGGAGACCCGGGCGCTTGACTGGGCGTAACCTGTAAGGCTCAGGTGGTTGCCCGTCTGCTTGAGCCGGGTGAAGTACACGCCCTCCGGGACGATCCGCACCATCTGGTCCATGAGGTGGACCACCTCGGTGCGGTTGGATTGGAGCTTTTCCACCACCTCCTTGCGGGCGAGCAGGGCCTGGATCTGGGTTTTCAGGGTCTTGATCTCGGCGATCTGCTTGTCCAGGACGGCGATTTGCTTCTTGAGATAATCATTGCGCGCTTCTTGGCCCTCGATGCGCCCGGCGAGCACTGTGTGTCCGGCGAACCAGATGACGACGCCCAGGCCCGCGGTGAGGGCCGCCGCGACGCCGAACTGCCGGTTGCGCGCCCGGCGCCGCTCGGCACGGTAGGGAAGCAGGTTGATGCGGATCATGCTGGATCGAACCTCCGAAGGGCGAGCCCGCACGCCACCAGCAGGGCCGGGGCGTCCGCCGATAGCTGTACCGGCCGGATGCGGCTCGCCAGCTCCATGCCAGCGAACGGATTGGCGATCATGGTGTCCACTTGAGTGCGGGCCGCCACCGATTCGTCGAGGCCGGAGATGGCGGCGCATCCCCCGGCCAGCAGCACATGGTGAACTTCATTGTATTGGGTGGAGGTAAAAAAGAATTGGAGCGCGCGGGCCACTTCCAGGGCCAAGGTGTCGCGGAAGGGCGCCAGGACCTCACTTTCATAGCTTTCAGGCAGCCCTCCGCAGCGCTTGGCTGCCTCCGCTTCTTCCAGGGAAAGACCGTAGCGGGCCTGGATCTGCTCGGTGAGCTGGAACCCGCCGAAAGGCTGGTCTCGCATGTACACCGACTGCCCTGCGCGCAGCACGTTGAGGCTCATGTGTTGGGCGCCGATGTCTACCAGGGCCAGGGTTTGGTCATAGTCCACGCCGGGAAGGTAGGGCATGACCCGTTCCAAGGCGTTCAAGGCGGCGTAGGGCTCCACGTCCATGACCGTCGCCTTGAGCCCGGCAGCCTGGGCCGCAGCGACCCGGTCCTCCACTTTTTCTTTACGGGAGGCGGCGATCAGGAGCTCGACTTCCTCGGGGCCAGTATTGGCCGGGCCCAGCACCTGGAAATCCAGGTTGACCTCGTCCAGGGAAAAGGGGATATATTGATTGGCCTCGGATTCCACCATGACTTCGAGCTCTTCTTCCCGCTGGCCCGCGGGAACGACGATTTTCTTGGTGATCACCGCCGAGGCGGGGACTGCCATGGCAACGGTTTTCACCCGGGTGCCCAACTTTTTCCAGGCCCGCTTGATGGCCTCCCCTGTGGCCTCCAGGTTTACGATGTTGCCTTCGGCCATGGCGTCTTTCGGCATGGGCTCGATGATGTAGCGCTCGAGCCGGTATTTGTCCTTGCCAGCGGGACTCAGCTCCACCATCTTTACGGTCGAGCTGCTCACGTCGAGGCCGACCAAGGGGGGGCCAGAGGCCGGAAAGAGGCGGGGGCTGAACTCGAAATTCCCTTTGAACATAGGAAGCTAGATCGTATTATCCAGAAGCTACATTAAAGGCTAGCAGCAACTACAAAAGATGTAAAGCAAAATTTCTTGGGTTTTCTGCCGTGGTGCGCACCTCTATAATCCCCGCCTTTCCCGTCTTCGAGCGTCCCCTCTGATCATGTTCCGACGCTGGTGGTTTATCGCGCTGGCCGCCCTGTTCGGCTTGGGGGTGGCGGGCGCCCTGCTGATCGCCTTCGCCGCGATCATCACCTATCCCAAGCTGCCATCCTTGGAGGCGTTGACCGACTATCGACCCAAGGTCCCCTTGAGGGTCTACACGCTGGACGGGCACCTAATCGGGGAATTCGGCGAGGAAAGGCGGGCCGTGGTGAGCATTCGCGAGGTGCCAGAAGTGCTCAAGTGGGCCATTCTGGCGGCCGAGGACGAGCGCTTCTACCAGCACGGCGGGGTGGACTACCTCGGGGTCCTGCGAGCGGCTTACAGCAACTTCGCCGCTGGGGGCGCTCGCCAGGGCGCGAGCACCATCACCATGCAGGTGGCGCGTAATTTCTTCCTGAGCAAAGAGAAGACCTTCACACGGAAATTCCACGAGGCGTTGCTTGCCTTCAAAATCGAGCACAGCCTGAGCAAAGACCAGATCCTGGAGCTCTACATCAACCAGATCTACCTGGGCCAGCGGGCCTACGGGTTTGCCTCCGCCGCCCAGGTCTATTTCGGCAAGTCGCTCCAGGAGTTGACCCTGGCCGAGGCAGCCATGCTGGCCGGGCTGCCCAAGGCGCCCTCCCGCTACAATCCGGTTGCCAGCCCGGAGCGGGCAAAGCAGCGGCAGCTCTACGTTTTGCGCCGCATGCGGGAGCTGGGACACATCACCGACGCCCAGTACCGGGCCGCGGCCGAGCAGCCCCTCGTGGCACGCCGCCAGGCCCGAGAGGGGGAGCTTTCGGGGGATTACGTGGCGGAGATGGCGCGCCAGCTCATGGTGGACCGCTACGGGGAAGAGGCCTACACCCGGGGCTTCCGCGTCTATACCACCCTCCTCAAGGCCCACCAGGAGGCGGCGATCCAGGCGCTGCGCAAAGGGGTGCTGGAATACGACCGAAGGCACGGCTACCGGGGGCCTGAAGGCTACATGGATCTGGATCGGGCAGGAGGAGATCTGGAGGAAGTGCTGGAAGAGGCGCTTCAGGAAGTGCCCGAGGTGGGCGAGCTCCTGCCTGCGGTCGTGCTGGAGGCCGGGGGCGGTAAACTCACAGTGTACGTGAAGGGGCGCAAAACCCTCACTCTCACGGGAGAGGCGATCCGCTTCGCCCAGCGCTCCATGGGCGACCGAGTCCCGCCCAACCAGCGGCTGCGTCGCGGCGCCCTGGTACGGGTGCGCAACGACGGCGGCGAGCGCTGGCAAATCGCTCAGCTACCCGCCGCCGAGGCGGCCCTGGTGGCCATCGACCCGAGCGACGGTGCCGTCCGGGCCCTGGTGGGAGGGTTCGACTTCGGCCGCAACAAGTTCAATCATGCCGTCCAGGCCTGGCGCCAGCCCGGCTCCGGGATCAAGCCCTTCGTCTATTCCGCCGCCCTGGAAAAGGGGTTCACCCCGGCTTCCATCGTCAACGATGCGCCTCTGTATTTCGACGCCGCCCAAACGGGAAACGAGCCGTGGGAGCCTAAGAATTACGATGAGAAATACGAAGGCCCCACCCGATTGCGGACGGCGCTCGCCAAGTCGAAAAACCTGGTATCGGTGCGCATTATCCAGGCGATCGGTCCGAGCTACGCCCAGGACTACCTGACGCGATTCGGCTTCGATCCAGCGCGCCACCCCCCCTATCTCACCCTCGCCCTCGGCGCGGGGACGGCCACTCCCATCCAGATGGCTGCCGCTTACGCGGTCTTTGCCAACGGGGGTTATCGGGTGGTGCCCTACTTCATCGAGCGCATCGAGGACGAAAACGGCACGGTGATCGCCCGGGCCATGCCGGCCCGGGCGGGCGAGGGCGCCGAGCGGGTGATCGACGAGCGCAACGCCTTCATCATGACCTCCATGCTGCGGGAGGTGGTGCGCAGCGGCACGGCTGCCCGGGCCATGAAGCTCGGCCGCAACGATCTGGCAGGCAAGACGGGCACCACCAACGATTTCGTCGACGCCTGGTTCAGCGGCTTTCATCCTTCCCTGGTGGCGGTGGCGTGGATCGGGTTCGACAATCCCCGTTCCCTGGGCAAGGGCGAGACCGGGGCCAACGCCGCCTTGCCCATCTGGATGGAATACATGGCCAAGGCGCTCAAGGGTGTTCCGGAGGCGGACTTCCCGGTTCCTCCGGGGGTGGTGGTGGCCCGGGTGAATCCGGATACTGGGCTTCTGGATAGCAGCGGCCAAGGTATTCCAGAGTATTTTTATCAGGAAAACCTCCCGCCGGCCGACCAGGGCTCGTGGTTGCCCGCCTTGGGCGCTCGCGGCGGGGACGAGATCAGGAACCAGTTGTTCTGACCCCAAGGCTTGAGACGAGGCTGGGATGGGCCGAACGACCGGACCCCGGCGCAATGTGATGCGAGAGCGCATCGCCTATCTCGCCGCACGGCTCATGGCCCGGGACGGCATCCAGGACTTTGGCATCGCCAAACGGAAGGCGGCCGAGCAGTTGGGGGCGGCCGATACCCGGAATCTCCCCAACAACAGCGAGGTAGAAGAGGCGCTGCGCGCTTTTCGCGCCCTGTACGAGCCCGAAGAGCACCGGGCGGTGTTGCAGGCCTTGCGCAAGGTGGCCCTCTCGGTCATGCGGCGCCTGGAAGCGTTCAACCCCCATCTCACTGGCGCGGTATTGACCGGGGTCGCCGGCAAGCATTCCGACATCAATCTGCAGCTTTTCACCGATTCGGTGAAGGACGTGGAGTATTTCCTGATGCGCGAGCGCATTGCCTATCGGCCCGGGGAGCGGCGGGTGGCGACAGCGGACGGGTGGCGTAGCGTGCCCCTCTTCACCTTCGAGGCCGAGGGAGTCACCGTGAACGTCGCGGTCTACGGCACCAAGGATCTCTGGAGCAGCCCGCGCCCAGGGGTAGACGAGGGCGTCCCGGTCCGGGCGAAGACGGCGTACGTGGCGACGCTCGTGCGGGAGGACGGCGAGGCGTAAGCCCGCCGCAGCGCTTTACTCCCCCTCTTTCAGCCAGCGGGCTGCATCGAGGGCGAAGTAGGTGAGGATCCCATCGGCCCCGGCCCGCTTAATGGCGAGCAAGGACTCCAGCACACAGGAGCGCTCGTCCAGCCAACCGTTGGCCGCCGCGGCCTTAAGCATGGCGTATTCCCCGCTGACTTGGTAGACGAACGTAGGCGCGCGAAAAGCGTCCTTTACCCGGCGCACGATGTCGAGGTAGGGCAGCCCCGGTTTCACCATGACCATGTCGGCGCCCTCTTGCAGGTCCAGGCCCACTTCCCACAGGGCCTCGTCCGAATTGGCCGGATCCATCTGGTAGGTGAATTTGTTGCCTTGGCCGAGATTCGCGGCCGAGCCCACCGCGTCCCGGAACGGGCCATAGAAGCTGGAAGCGTACTTGGCGGCGTAGGCAAGGATGCGGGTATGGACGTGACCGGCCCCATCCAGGGCCTCCCGGATCCGCCCGATGCGCCCATCCATCATGTCGGAGGGGGCGACCACGTCGGCGCCCGCGGCGGCGTGCAGCGCGGCCTGGCGGGCGAGCACGGCCACGGTTTCGTCGTTGACCACGTAGCCCGACGGGTCGATCAAGCCATCCTGGCCGTGGCTCGTGTACGGGTCCAGGGCCACGTCGGTGATGACTCCCAGCTCGGGAAAGCGTTGCTTCAAAGCTTGGACCGCCCGGGGCACCAGCCCTTCCGGGTTGAGGGCTTCCCGGGCGTCGGGGCTTTTCAGCATTGGGTCCACGACCGGGAACAAGGCCACGGCGGGCACCCCCCACCGCAGGCACGCTTCGGCTCGGGCGAGCAGCCGATCGATGCTCAGGCGACACACGCCCGGCATGGAGGGGACCGGCTCCTCACGGCTCGGGCCGTCCAAAACGAACACCGGTTCGATCAAATGGGCGGGGTCCAGGCGGTGCTCCCGCACCAGTCGGCGGGAAAACTCGTCGCGCCGCAGCCGGCGCATCCTGCGCCGGGGGTAGCTGCCCAACGGTATCATGAGCTCACCTCGCGTTGTGGGCTGGGGTCGAAACCGGGGGAACTTTTGCCCCAGACCGTAATCATAAGTGGCAGACGATGGTTTCCATCGTCTCCCGCTTCTCCTCCCTGAGCGGGTGCCTTAATCCTTATTAAGGCCGTGGCCCCCGGTTTTACTCCCCTTTAGCCGGGGGCATTTTTTATCTCCAGCCAGTCGGCGAGCCGCCCGGCAAGTTCGTCCATGCCCTGGCGAGTGACGGCAGAAAAAAGCTGCACGCTCACCTCCGGGGCCTGCCGGTCGAGGGCTTGCCGCACCGTCGCCAGGGTTCGCAGCGCCTGCAAGCGGGAGAGCTTGTCTGCCTTGGTAAGCACCGCGTGCACCGGTTTGGCGCTTTCCTGCAGAAAGGACAGGAGCTGCCAGTCCAGGGGCGTCAAGGGGTGGCGCACGTCCATGAGCAACACCACCCCCGCCAGGCAGTGACGGGTCTCCAGGTATCCGCTCACCAGCTCTCCCCAAGTCTGCCTCACGCTCCGGGGCACCCGGGCGTATCCGTACCCGGGCAGGTCTACGATGAAACGGCCGTCGCCGCAGCGGAAGAAGTTGATTTCCCGGGTGCGGCCCGGCGTCTTGCTCACGTAGGCAAGACGCTTGCACCGGGCCAGGGCGTTCAACAGGCTGGATTTGCCGGCGTTGGAGCGGCCGCCGATGGCCACTTCTCGAACCGACGGGGGCAAATCCGGTAGTCGAGTGACGCTGAGGGCGAAGGAAAGCTGATGGAAAGGATTCATTCATCTGGGAGCGTCCAGGACTCGCTCCAGCGGCCATCAGGGCTTCGTACGAGTGGCATGATAGCAGAGCGCTAGTATAGAATTTCGCAATTTTTCAGTCACAAGGAGTCGAGATGAAACAGACCCGCGCCAGCATTGGGGCGCTGGGCCTGGCGCTTTGGGCCCTGATTGCCTCCGCCCAGCCCGCCCAGGAGGGGAGCCTGGCCCAGGCCCCGAGCATCGCGTCCCAGGTCTGCGCCGCCTGTCATGGAGCGGATGGCAACAGCCCTATGCCCGCCAATCCCCATTTAGCCGCTCAACACGCTCGATACATCGTCAAGCAGCTGGACAACTTCAAGTCCGGCGCGCGGCAAAGTGCCATCATGGCGGGCATGGTGGCGACCTTGACTCCAGAGGATATGAAAGCCCTGGGCGCCTACTACGCCCAGCAGAAGTTGCGGCCCGCCCAGGCAAAGGACGAAGCCCTCGCCCGGGAAGGGGAGAGAATCTACCGAGGCGGCATCGCTTCCAAGGCGGTTCCGGCCTGCGCCGCCTGCCACGCCCCGAACGGGGCTGGCATCCCCGCCCCGTACCCGCGTCTCGGAGGACAGTATGCCGAGTACACCGCCGCTCAGCTCAAGGCCTTCCGCTCGGGAGAGCGGGCCAACGACCCCGAGGGCATGATGCGGGCCATCGCCGCCAGGATGACGGACCGGGAGATCCAGGCGGTGGCCGAATACATCGCGGGGCTCCGGTAGGGGGTCCGCTTCGGTGTCAAGGCGGCTGGTGGCTCGAGCCGCCTTTTTGGCTTGGGAGCCTCAAAACCGCAGGGCGTCGAAGGCTCGCTCCGCCGCCTCCAGGGTGCGTTCGATCTCGGCCGGACCGTGGGCGGCGGAGACGAAGCCCGCCTCGAAAGCGGACGGGGCCAGGTACACCCCTTCTTGCAGCATGCGGTGGAAGAAGCGGTTGAAGGCTTCCCGGTTGCAGGCCAATACCTCCTCGTAAGTGGTGGGCGGCTCAGGCCGGAAATACAGCCCGAACATCCCTCCGACGGCCTGAACCGAAAAGGGGACGCCTTTGCGGCGGGCGGTGGCGGCCAGCCCGTCGGCGAGGGCCCGGGTGGTGGCGGCGAGTCTCTCGTAGAAGCCTTGCGCTTGGACCTGCTTCAGGGTGGCCAGCCCCGCTGCCACCGCCACCGGGTTGCCGGACAGGGTACCCGCTTGATACACGGGTCCCAAGGGGGCGAGATACTGCATGACCTCCCGGCGCCCGCCGAAGGCGGCCACAGGCAACCCCCCGCCGATCACCTTGCCTAGGGTGGTGAGGTCGGGTTGGAGGCCGAACAACCCCTGGGCCCCGCCCAGGCCGACCCGGAAGCCGGTCATGACCTCGTCGAAAATGAGGAGGGCCCCGTGCTGGGTGCACAGGGTGCGCAGCCGCTGGAGGAAATCGAGCCGCGGCAGCACCAGATTCATGTTGCCGGCGATGGGCTCCACGATCACGGCGGCGATCTCCCGCCCGAGCCGGGCGAAGGCTTCTTCCAGCCCTACCGTATCGTTGTAGGCGAGCACGATGGTATGGGCCACGGTTTCCTCTGGGACCCCGGCCGAACTGGGCTGGCCGAAGGTGAGCGCCCCGGAGCCCGCTTTCACCAACAGGGCGTCCCCATGGCCGTGGTAGCAGCCTTCGAACTTGACGATACGGCTGCGCCCCGTATAGCCCCGGGCGAGCCGGATGGCGCTCATGGTGGCCTCGGTGCCGGAACTGACCAGCCGCACCTGGTCCATGGACGGCACGAGCCGGCAGAGCAACTCCGCCATCTCCAGCTCCAGCTCGGTGGGCGCGCCAAAGCCCAAGCCTCGGTCGGCCTGGGCCTTGACCGCCGCCACCACCTCCGGATGGGCATGGCCGAGGATCGCCGGGCCCCAGGAGCCCACGTAGTCGATGTAGGCCTGTCCGTCCGCGTCCCACAGGAGCGCCCCCTGGCCGCGGACGAAGAAGCGGGGCGTGCCGCCCACCGCGCGGAAGGCCCGCACTGGGGAGTTGACTCCGCCAGGGATGTAGGCGGCGGAGCGCACGAACAAGGCTTCGTTGCGGGAGGGCGGACCGGAGGGCGGTTCGGGGAGCGTTGTAGTCCTTGTGGTCATGGCGATAACGGTTCGAACAAGCGGCTGAAGGCTCGCGCCGCGGCCTCCACGTCGGGAGCGTCGAACAGGGCGCTGATCACGGCCAGCGCATGGGCGCCGGCACGAATCACCGCGGGAGCATTTTGCGCAGTGATACCACCGATGGCCACCACCGGGACGTCCAGCACCCGCCGCGCCTCGCTCAACAGGGTGAGAGGCGCGCGGACCGCTTCGGGTTTGACCAGAGAGGGGAACACAGCGCCAAAGGCCACGTAGTCGGCGCCCTGGGCCACCGCCTGCTGGGCCCGGTCCAGGCGGTCATAGCACGAAACCCCGAGGAGCATCCCGGGCGGCAGGCGCCGGCGGGCAGCGTCAACAGCCTCGTCCTGGACCCCCACATGCACTCCGTCGGCGCCGACCGCTAGGGCGAGATCCACCTGGTCGTTGACGATGAACACGCGCCCGAAGGCGCGGCACCGGCGGGCGAGGGCCCGGGCCTGCTCCAGAGCAAGGGCAGGAGGGGCGCCCTTGGCCCGATACTGGATCACCTGCGCTCCCCCCCGCAGGGCCTGCTCCACTTTCGCCTCCAGCACTCCCGTCTCGCGGCACTCGGGAGTGATGGCGTAGAGGCCGGCGACGCGCGCGCGCAGGCTCGATAGGGGGGGCGAGGCGCTAACGGCTACCTTCATCGTTTTCCCGCGCCCAGAACAGACGGTCGGGCAGGTGTTGGCCCATCCCAGGCCGGAATCCGGCCTTCAGGGTATGCCAGGTGTACTCCTGGGCTTCCCGCACCGCCTCCGGTAGCTCCAGCCCATTGGCCAGGGTCGCGGCGATGGCGGAAGCGAGCGTGCACCCCGAGCCGTGGAAGCTTCCCGGAAGCCGCGGCCAGGCGTCGGAGCGCACGATTCCTGCGCTGGAGTAGAGGGTATTGATCACCTCGGAGGTGTTCTCATGGGTGCCGGTGATGAGCACGTACTCGCATCCCAACCCCAGCAGCCGCTGGGCGCACTGGTGCAGATCCGGGTCGTCTTCCTCGTCCGCTTCGTCGGCGGCGAGGCGTCGCGCTTCCATGCTGTTGGGGGTGATCAGGGTGCTCTGGGGAATGAGCAGCTCCCGTAGGGCGGAGAGCATCTCCTCGGAGGCGAGTTCGTCGCCCCGCCCGGAGGCGAGGACCGGGTCCAGCACCAGGGGCACGTCGGGATAGTCTGCCACCACCTCGGCCACCGCTGCGGCCACCTCCACGCTGCCCAGGAGGCCGATTTTGAAAGCGTGGACCGGCATGTCCTCGAGGACGCTCCGCGCCTGGTCGGAGACCCAGTCGGGATCCAGGGGCATCAGCCCTTCCACTCCGGTGGTGTCCTGCACGGTGATGGCGGTGATGACGGATAAGGGATGACAGCCCATGCTGGCCAACGTCAGGATGTCGGCCTGGACGCCCGCACCACCGCTGGGATCCGAAGCGGCGAATGCGAGCACGATGGGAGGGGATTCGGCCATGATGGCTTATACTGTTCAGCCATTTTACTGAAAACCTTGATTCATGGTCGAAACATCCACCACCGTTGTCTACAAAAAGTACATGTGCCTCGTATGCGGCTTCATCTACGATGAGGCGTTGGGGCTGCCCGAGGAAGGCATCCCCCCCGGCACCCGCTGGGAGGACGTGCCCATGAACTGGACGTGTCCCGAGTGCGGTGCGCGCAAGGAGGACTTCGAGATGGTGGAGATCTAGAAACCTTCCGACCGCTCGTCCGTCGGTTCTGCTTCCTCGGCCAGGCTGCGCCGCTCCGCCACATAGTTGGCGACGGCCACGAACTCGGCCACTCCCAGGGTCTCGGGGCGTCGGCGGGGGTCCAGTCCCAGGGCAGCCCAATCGGCTTCTTCCAAATACGCGCCAAGGGCGTTTCTCAGCATCTTGCGCCGTTGGCTGAAGGCGGCGGTCACCATTTCCCGGAAAAGCCCCTCGGCCCGCGCCGGATGGGGGAGCCTCCGATGGGGGACGAGCCTCACGAAGGCTGAATTTACCCGAGGAGCGGGCTTAAAGGCTTGGGGCCCGATGTCGAACAGCCGCTCGATATGGAAGCGGTACTGGAGCGCCACCGAAAGCCGGCCATATTGGACGGTGCCCGGGGAGGCGGCCATACGCTCCACCACCTCCTTCTGCAGCATGAAATGCATGTCCCGCACCTGCTGGGCGAAACGCTCCAGGTGAAACAGCAGGGGTGTGGAGACGTTGTAGGGAAGGTTGCCCACGAGCCGCAGCTCCCCGCCCAAGGCGCCAAAGTCGAAGCGCAGGGCATCGACGCAGTGCACGGCGAGCCGCCCCTCCGGATAGCGGGCCCGCAGCGCTGCCGCCAGATCCCGATCGATTTCCACTGCGATCAAGCGGCCGGCCTGCTCCAGGATCGGCCCGGTGAGGGCCCCACGGCCGGGCCCGATCTCCACCAGGCGCTCGCCCGGCTGGGGGTGCACAGCCTCCACGATGCGCTGGATCACCCGGGGCTCGACCAGGAAGTGCTGGCCGAAACGTTTGCGGGGAAGGGGCACCGGCGCCTCGCGGCCTCAGACCGGGCGGCCCGCCTTCTCCTGCGCGGCGAGTCGCCCGGCTAAGGCGATGGCGGCCCGCAGGCTGCCCGGATCCACCTCCCCCGTGCCAGCGCGCTCGAGGGCCGTGCCATGATCGACGGAAGTGCGCACGATGGGCAGTCCGAGGGTGACGTTGACGGCCTGGCCGAAGGCGGCGTGTTTCAGCACCGGCAGACCCTGGTCGTGGTACATGGTCAGCACGCAGTCACCCTGGGCCAGCACCGGGGGGGTGAACAGGGTGTCAGCGGGCAGGGGGCCCATCAGGTGCAGGCCCTCGGCCCGTAGCCTCTCCAGCACGGGAACGATCACTTCCAACTCCTCCCGGCCCAGATGCCCCCCCTCCCCCGCGTGGGGGTTGAGCCCGGCCACCAGGATGCGGGGTACGGCGATGCCGAAGCGGTTGGCCAGCTCGCCGTGGAGCACCCGCAGGGTTTCCTCCAGGAGCTGGGAGGTGAGGGCTTCTGCGACCGCCTTCAGGGGCAGATGGGTGGTTGCCAGGGCCACCCGCATGCCCGCGCCCACCAGCATCATGACCACCCGCCGAGCGCCGGTGGTCCGGGCCAGGTACTCGGTATGGCCGGTGAAGGGGATCCCGGCCTCGTTGATCACGCCCTTGTGCACCGGCCCCGTCACCAGGGCAGCGAATTCCCCCGAACGGCAGCCCGCGACGGCCCGGTCCAGGGTGGCGAGGACATAGGGCGCGTTGGCCGGATCCAGCCGGCCCGGCCGGCTCGAGACGGCGAGGGGGACGTGGAGCACAGCGAGCCGCCCCGGGCTGAGCGCCTCTAGCGGCGCAGGCGGAGCGTCCAGGATCTCGATCGACCGTCCGAGGTGCTCGGCCCGCTCCACTAACAAATCCCGGTCCGCGATGACCACGAGGGGCGCCGGCGGCGGTTCATGGGCGAGGAGCACCGCCAAATCGGGGCCGATCCCGGCGGGCTCGCCGGGCGTGAAAACGAGCGGTGGCGGCTGCCGCGCGGTATTCACCCGCTCAACCTTCGAGCCGGATCTCGACGTAGGCCTGGTCCCGCAGCTGGCGCAGCCACTCTTCGTACGCTTCGTCCGCCTTGCGGGCCTTGATGGACTGGCGGGCGAGGACCCGTTCCCGCTCCTTGGTCATCTCTCCCGTGCGCCGCTCCAGCACTTGAATCAAGTGCCAACCTAGGGGGGTTTTGACCGGCTCGCTCACTTCCCCTGGCCGCAGGTTGTCCATCGCCCGCTCGAAGGCGGGCACTGTGTCGCCGGGACTTACCCAGCCCAGGTCCCCGCCTTGCGACGCGCTGGGATCTTCCGAGTGTAGGCGCGCCAGCTCGGCGAAGTCGGCCCCGTTCACGATACGTTCCCGCAGCTGCAGCAGGCGATTGCGGGCCTCGTCCTCGGACAGGGTTTCTCCCGGGCGCAGCAGGATGTGCCGCACGCGGGTCTGGGTGACCTGCACCGGGGCTCCGGGACCGCGCCGGTCCTCCAGACGCAGGATGTGGAAGCCGTTCGGGCTGCGCAGGATCTCGCTCACCTCGCCGGGGTTGAGCTTTACCACCGCGTCGGCGAACAGCTCCGGAAGCCGGCTGAGAGGGCGCCAGCCGAGATAACCTCCTTGCAGGGCGTCCGGGGCGTCGGAATAGACCGCGGCCACCTGGGCGAAGGGCTTGCCCGCCTTGAGCTCCGTCAGGGCTTCTTCCGCCCGGGCGCGCCGGGCCTGGATCTCGCTGCTGGTAGCCTGCTCCGGAACCCGCACCAGGATGTGGGAGACCGCGTATTCGCCTCCGGTGATCTGGGTGGCCTGGGTGGCGAGAAAGTTATCGATCTCCCCCTCGCTCACCGTGATCCGGCTGTCGATTTCCCGCTCCCGCAATCGGGCAAGGATCATTTCCTTGCGGATCTCTTCCCGGAAATCGGCGTAGTCTACCCCATCCCGCGCGAGCACTTCGCGGAACTGGGCGAGGGTCATGCGGTTTTGCTCCGCGATGGCCGCAATCGCTCGGTCGAGCTGGAAGTCGTCGATTCGCAATCCCGTCTGCCGGGCGTACTGCAACAGGATGCGGTCCATGATCAACCGCTCCAGGAGCTGCCGGGTGAGGGCCTCCGATTCCGGCAGCGCCGTGCCCTGCCGGGCGAGCTGCTTTTTCACCAGCTCGAGACGCCGGTCCAGCTCGTCCTGGGTGATCACCTCCTCGTTGACCACCGCCACGATGCGGTCCAGGAGCTGGATGCGCCCGGCCCCCAAGGCCGGCGGAGCCGCAGCGAAGGCGGCGGTCAGAACTGCGACTGCAAGGAATAGGGTGGGAATTCCCATACGCGAACGAAATCCTCGAGAAGGTGCCATGGCAGGCGCTAGCGCTCGCCGGCGCGTGGCTCCCGGTACAGGTCCACTTCAGTGAAGCCGGGAATGCTCGAACGCAGGACATGGATGGGATCCGCGCCGATCTTGCCGAGCCCGGTGAACTCGAGCTGGACGAAGAACGCGTTGGAGGCCTGGTCCACGGCGGTGGCGATGCGCTGGGCCACGAACCGCACGGACCAGCAGCCCGCGTCGTATTCCAGTCCGGCCAGGGCGTCCAGCACCCGGCTTTCGCGCAGCGAGTAATTGTAGCGCATGACCCCTTGCCACCGGCTGCTCAGAGGCCACTGGGCGGACACGTCCACCTGCTCCAGGGCGTTACGGGTGAAGCGATAGCCTACGTTGGCCACTTTGCCCGGTTCTGGGTGATAGCGGGCGTAGAGATTGAGCTTTTCGGTTTCGTTATCGCTCGGGTTCCATTGCATGCTGGCGTCGAACAGCCAGCTCTGGGTCAGCCGGCCGCCGACGCTTGCCAGCAAATCGGAGCGGTTGCTCGGGCTGATGGGGCTCGCGAGCTGCACCCGGGGTTTCTCGAAACGGAAGCGCTGACCCAGGGCGAAGCGCAGCCGCTCGGCACCCGAGTCCGGCTCCAGCAAGCGGGAGGTGAGGGCGACGGTCAATTGGTTCGCATCCCCGATCCGGTCGGAGCCGGTGAAGCGGTTTTCGGTGAAGATCTGGGCGAAATTGAAGTCCGCGTCCGCCGAGTCGAAGTTGGGGAGCTTCTCTTGGTCGCGGAAGGGCACGTAGACGTAAAACAATCGGGGTTCCAGGGTCTGCAGGAAGCGCTGGCCGAAGGCGCTGACGGGTCGCTCCAGGAAAAGGCCGGTGTCGACGCTGCCGATGGGCAGGCTGCGGCTCAGGCTCGCCTCGGACCCCGGGCGGTCCAGATCGTAACGGGTATAGTGGAGCCCTGCCTTCGGCGTCAGGTAGGCGAAGGCGGTGCGCAGGGGGTAGCTCAGGGTAGGATAGGCGACCAGGCGGGCGCCCGTTTCCAGGGTCGGATGCTCGAAGCGCACCGCCTCGGCGTTCAAACCCAGGTCGGCGCCCAGGACGTCCGGCTTCAGTCCCTGCAGGAGAAGTTGGGGGAGGCGGTCGTAGGGGGGCGTGATGGGCGCCAGGGGGTCTTGCAGGGTTTGGTACTTCTGCGCCCGGGCGAGGGCCGTCCATCCCTCGCCAGCATAGCTGAGGCTGCCCTCCTGGGGCAGGTTGGTCTGGGAGGTAAGGGTCACGGAACTCGCCAGGTCGCGGAAATAATTGTTATCGGAGACCCGCTGGAAGTTGACAGCGCCCTGCAGTTGCGGGCTGAAGGCGTGGCCGTGCTGCAACAGCAAAGCCCAGCGATCGCCGCCGCTCACCTGGTCGTTGGGCAAGACGTCCACCTTGGCTTCCCCGTTGTAGCCGCGCTCCAGGTAGCGGAATTCGTTCGCCAGCATCAGCCCCCGGCGGGCGATGACGCGGGGGGCGATGGTGGCGTCTCGGTTCGGCGCGATGTTCCAGTAGTAGGGCAGGGTGACCTCCGCCCCGCCCTGGGTGGTGGTCCCGATGACCGGCGGGAGAAAACCGGACTTGCGCTCCTTGCCCAAGGGAAAATCCACGTAAGGCGAATAGAGGATCGGCACGTCCTGGAATTCCAGCCAGACGTTGCGCGCGACGCCGACGTTGGTGTTGCGGTCGATCTCCAGGTCTGCCACCCGCAGGTACCAGTCGTCCCGGTTGACCGGGCAGGTGGTATAGCTCGCCTGTTTCGCCCGGTAGCGGTTCTCTCCCTCGAAAAGGAAGAGTCGGGCCTGCCCTCGGGCGTTGTTGAGCTCGAGCTGGTAGACGGGGGCCTCCATCTGTCCGGTCTGGGACTCCAGGTTGTACTCCAGGCGGGGACCCCGCACCACGTTGCCGCCGCGCTGCACCACCACGTTGCCGAGGGCGAACACGTCCTCCCGTGGCGGATGGTAAATGATCAGGTCGGCAGACAGGCTCTGGTCATCCTGCCGCAGGACGGCGTTACCCACGGCGCGCACTTCCTGTTGGCCGATGCCCTCGATCCGGTCGGCTTCCACCACCACAGGTTTTTCGGCCGCGGGCTCGAGGTCGCCCGGGGTAGCCCGCGCTGCGGGGGCGGCCTGCGGGGGGGGCGTCGGCGAAGGAGGGGTCGGGGGGGCCGGCGGTGGAGGCTGATCGCCTGGCGATGGGGCTTGGGCGGGCGCAAGCAGGGCCGGGTCCACGGCCAGCTTCGGCAGGCCGATAGGCTCGGAGTGCGCGGTGGGAACGAAGAGGCACGCGACCGCAACCGCCACCGGCCGCATAAGCATCTGCATTATTGGGATTTTGTCGGCAGGCAAGGTGCTAAAATCGCACAAACCCATCGGATTCGCAATCGCCCGCGCGCCCTTCCATGGAGCGACTCGAACGGCTGAACGCCTGGCTGGCTGATGTCCTGCCGGGGCGCCGTTTCCATCTCGAGCCGGCGTCCAGCGATGCCAGCTTCCGCCGCTACTTCCGCGTTCGCTCGGGCGGGGAGAGCTGGATCGCCATGGACGCGCCTCCGGACAAAGAGCCCTGCGAGCCTTTCGTCCGCGTGGCCGGGCTGCTGCACCAGGCGGGCGTGCATGCGCCCGCCATCCTCGCCCAGGATCTCGCCCAAGGTTTCCTCCTGCTCACCGACCTGGGCAGGCAAACTTACCTGGACGTGCTGAACGACCACAACGCCGACGCCTTGTTCCAGGACGCGGTGGGCGCTCTGCTCCGGTGGCAGCGGTCTACCCGCCCGGATACGCTGCCTCCCTACGACGAGGCTTTGCTCAGGCGGGAGATGGAACTCTTTCCCGAGTGGTACGTGGGACGGCACCTGGGGATCGCTTTGAATGCGCCCCAGCGGGAGCTGCTGCAGACCGTTTTCCGCCTCCTGATCGAAAGCGCCCTGGCGCAGCCACGGGTCTACGTGCACCGGGACTACATGCCCCGCAACCTCATGGTAAGCGATCCCAACCCGGGCGTGCTGGACTTCCAGGACGCGGTGGAAGGTCCCATCACCTACGATGTCGTCTCCCTGTTCCGGGACGCCTTCGTGAGCTGGCCCGAAGAGCGGGTGCTCGATTGGACCATCCGCTACTGGGAAAAAGCCCGCTCCTCGGGCCTTCCTGTGGATTCCGATTTTGCCGCTTTCTACCGCGCCTTCGAGTGGATGGGGTTGCAGCGGCACCTCAAGGTGCTCGGCATCTTCGCCCGCATCCATTATCGCGACGGCAAGCCCCGGTACCTGGCAGATACGCCCCGATTCGTGGCGTATGCCCGGGCAGTGGCCCAGCGCTACCGGGAGCTTGCGCCCCTGGCTCGGCTTTTGGACGATCTGGAAGGGCGCGCCCTCCGCATGGGGTACACTTTTTGAAGGCCATGATCCTCGCAGCGGGTCGGGGCGAGCGCATGCGACCCCTGACCGACCGGCGGCCGAAGGCCCTGCTGGAAGTCGGCGGCCGCGCCCTCATCGAATGGCACCTCACGCGCCTGGCGGCCTGCGGGGTGCGGGACGTGGTGGTGAACCACGCCCATCTGGGGGTCCAGATCGAAGAGCGGTTGGGCGATGGCGCCCGCTATGGGGCGCGCATCGCCTACTCCCGGGAGCCCGAGCCCCTGGAGACTGCTGGTGGAGTCGCGCTGGCTCTGCCTCTTCTCGGGGAGACGCCCTTCCTGCTGGTGAATGCGGATGTCTATACCGACTTCGATTTTGCCCAGCTCCTGGACGTGGACCGGGTCTTGCCTTCTCCCTGGGATGCTTGCCTGGTGCTGGTGGACAATCCCCCCCATCGCCCGGAGGGCGACTTCGCCCTGAGGGAAGGACGAGTGGACGTGGAAGGATCGCCCCGGTTCACCTACAGCGGCATCGGGCTCTATCGGCCCCGGTTTTTCGCCGGCATCGTTCCCGGCGCCAAAGCGCCCCTGGGCCCGCGCCTCAAGGCAGCCGCGGCGGCGGGGCGGGTGCGGGGCCTCCATCACCCGGGGCGCTGGGTGGACGTGGGCACTCCCGAGCGGCTCGCCCTTGCACGGAGCCTTGCGGGCGAAGGATAGCGCTGATGGAACCCGGAGACGTGTATGCCGCCGTGACCCTGGACCGGGGCTGGCTCGCCGAGGCGCGTTCGGCGTGGCTCGCCCTCATGGAGCTGGCGGTGTTCGGCGACGTAAAGTCTTCCCGTCTCGGAGCCGCGACCCGGCTGCGCAAGCGAGCGCTGGAGGTTGGGGAGCGGCTGCGCTCCCTGGGAGCGGACCGGGCTTGGATCCCGCATCCCCGGGAACAGCTCAAAAACGCCCTGGCAAGCGCCCTAGCCCTGCGGGAGAGCCTGGCGCAACTGGAAACCCAAGCCCGGGAAATGGACGGCGGCGATGAGGCGCAAGCGCTCGCGGCGGCGATTGAGCGCCTGGGAGCGCTGGTGGAAGGACTGCGGCCCTTGGAAAACCGCTGGGCCGCGACGCTGGAGGCGTTGAACCATGGCCCCGAGAACGAGGACTGAGCTTGTGGGCCCGTGCAATAATTTCCTGTGAGAGATCGAGCGATGACAGACATCTCCCTCTACCGGGCGCGCCGGGAGCGGCTCGCCCGCCACCTGGGGCGGGGCATTGCCGTGGTGCCCACGGCGCCGGAGCGGCTGCGCAACCGGGACACACACTACCCTTATCGCTACGACAGCTACTTCTATTACCTCACCGGTTTCACCGAGCCCGAAGCGGTGCTGGTGCTGGTTGCCGGGGATACGCCCCGCTCCATCCTCTTCTGCCGGGAGAAGGATCCGGAAAGGGAGGTGTGGGACGGATTCCGCTACGGCCCCGAAGGGGCCCGGGAAGCCTTCGGCTTCGACGAGGCGCGCCCGATCGGCGGGCTGGACGCGGCGCTGGAGGAATTGCTGGCAGACCGGCCAGCCCTGTTTTACCCCATCGGCCAGGATCCGGCCTGGGACGCGCGGGCGGTCGGGTGGCTAAACGCGGTGCGGGCGAAAGCGCGCAGCGGTGTGGCCGCGCCATCCGAGTTCAAGGACGTGCGCGCGATCCTGGACGAGATGCGGCTCGTCAAGGACGCCCATGAACTTTCCTGCATGCGCCGGGCGGCCCGCATCTCGGCCGCCGCCCATCGGCGCGCCATGGGCTTTGCGCGCCCGGGGCGCACCGAATACCAGGTGGAGGCGGAGCTGCTGCACGAGTTCCGCCGCCAAGGCGCCCAGGCGCCGGCCTATCCTCCCATCGTGGCGAGCGGGGCCAACGCCTGCGTGCTGCACTATGTGGCCAATCGCGCCACCTTGAGGGACGGCGATCTCCTGCTGATCGATGCCGGCTGCGAGTTCGACGGCTATGCCTCCGACATCACGCGGACCTTTCCTGTCAACGGGCGCTTCAGCGGCGCCCAGCGGGACGTATATCAGTTGGTGCTGGCTGCCCAGGCGGCCGCCATCGCTGCGGTCAAGCCGGGTCACCGCTGGGACGCGCCGCACCGGGCGGCCCTGGAGGTGCTGGCCCAGGGGCTGATCGACCTCAAGCTCCTCTCCGGCTCCCGCGACGAGGTGCTGGAGAAAGAAACCTACCGACGCTTCTATATGCACCGCACCGGCCATTGGCTGGGGCTGGACGTGCACGACGCCGGTGACTACAAACAGGACGGCGAATGGCGGCTCCTCGTGCCGGGCATGACCCTGACCGTGGAGCCCGGTTGCTATATCCGCCCTGCCGACGACGTGCCTCAGGCTTTCTGGAACATCGGCGTGCGCATCGAGGATGACGTGGCGGTGACGGCCGAAGGGTGCGAGGTGCTCACCCGGGACGCCCCCAAGACGGTGGCCGAGATCGAGGCGCTGATGGCCCACCCCGCGGCGGCCTAGGCGTTCCTGCTCGTGAACGGGCTGCCTTCCTCCTGCGGCGTGCTTTCGGCGGACGTGGCAGTGCTGGGCGCGGGTCCGGTGGGCGCCGCTCTGTCCCTCGCCCTGGCGCGGCGTGGCCTGTACACCGCAGCGCTCGACGCCCGGCCCATGGAGGAAGCGCAGGGAGATCCCCGGATTCTCGCCCTGTCCCACGGCAGCCGACTGTTCCTGGACTGGCTGGACGTCTGGCCCCTCTTGCGGGAGGCTTCCCCCATCCGGGCCGTGCACGTGTCGGAACGGGGCGCCTGGCCCCGGGTCGAGCTGACGAGCGCCGAGGCCGGAGTGCCCGTTCTCGGCTACACGGTGGAATACGGGCAACTCATGACAGCCCTGGCCGAACGCCTGCACTCGACCTCCTTCCTTTTTTACCGGCCCGCCGTCGGCGAGCCCCGGGTCGAGGCCAGTCAAGACGGCGTGACGGTGAGCTGGCACTCTCGGGACGGGACGGGAGCGCTCCGGGCGCGATTGCTCGTGGTGGCGGACGGGGGCTCCACGGCCGGACGGCTGGGCTTCGAAATCGCGGACCGGGACTACCATCAATCGGCCCTCACGGCACGGGTGCGGGCGGATAGCGTTCCCTCGGGGGTCGCCTTCGAGCGCTTTACCCCGGAGGGCCCGGTGGCATTGCTGCCTTGCACGAACGATTACGCTTTGATCTGGACCACCGGACCCAAACGGGCTGCGGCGCTTGCCCAGATGGCGCCAGAGGCCTTCTGCGCCGCGCTGCAGAAAAGTTTCGGTCATCGCCTGGGGCGTTTCCAGGCGGTGGAGCGCCGTGCCGTCTTCCCTTTGGTCCTGCGCCGGGCGCGGGACATCGTCGGTCCGCGCACGGTGTTGGTGGGCAACGCCGCCCATACCCTGCATCCCGTGGCGGCTCAGGGTCTTAACCTGGGATGGCGGGACGCGTGGGAGCTGGCAGAGCAGCTCGCGCAAGCGCCCCGGGATGAAATCGGCGATCCTGCCTATCTCCACCGCTACCAGCGCAGCCGCTCCCTGGACGTGGGGGCGGCGGTCGCTTTTACCGATACCCTGGTGCGGGTGTTCTCCAATGCCGACCGGCTGACGCGCTGGGGGCGCGCCGTGGGACTGGCGGGGCTCGGTCTGCTGCCGCCAGCGAGACGCTTCCTCGCCCGGCGCATGATTTTCGGCCCGCGAGCGCTGTAGCTTTTTCTGTGGAAGCGATTTTTCCGCGGAACTTTTCCTTGCCTTGCGATCCGGCTACAATCTTTGCCTTTCCCCTGGCGAGTCGCATCTGCCGCTTCGCGGACTGCGGGCCGCCGAACGAGTGCGCCGTCACAGGCGCCCATCGGGGAGGGAGTTCGCCCATGATCAACGAGAACGAAATCGATCGCATTGTGCGCCGCGCGATCGAGAAATACTTCAAAGACCTGGACGGAGAGAAACCCTGCGGTATCTATGACATGGTCATCCGTTGTGTGGAGAAACCCCTCATCGAGACGGTGCTGCGTCATTCGGAGGGCAACCAGACCCGGGCTGCCGAATTCCTGGGATTGAACCGCAATACCCTGCGCAAGAAAATGAAGGCCTACCGCCTCAAGTAGCCCGTGCCGCCGCGTTTCCTTCTGCCCGCGCCGGCCGTCCATCGTTCCTCTGCCAAGGCGTTCCCATGACCACCATCAAGCAGGCGCTCATTAGCGTTTCCGACAAGACGGGCCTCGTTGAGCTGGCTCGGGGCCTCGCCCGCTTCCGGGTGCGCATCCTCTCTACGGGCGGCACGGCCAGGCTATTGGCGGAAGCGGGGGTCTCGGTCACCGCCGTGGAGGACTACACGGGCTTTCCCGAAATGCTGGACGGACGGGTGAAGACCCTGCATCCGAAAATCCACGCCGGCATCCTGGCGCGACGGGACGTGGAAGAGCACATGAAAGCGCTGGCGGCCGCGGGGATTGCCCCCATCGACCTGGTGGTGGTCAACCTCTACCCTTTTTCCAGAACCGTGGCGCGCCCCGGCTGCACGCTGGAGGAAGCGATCGAGAATATCGATATCGGCGGCCCTTCCATGCTGCGCGGGGCGGCGAAAAACTTCCAGCACGTGGCGGTAGTGACCGATCCAGCGGATTACCCGGCCATCCTGGCGGAGATGGAATCGAGCGGTGGGGCCCTCGGCCTGGAGACTCGCTACCGGCTCGCGCGGAAGGCTTTTTCCCATACCGCTGCCTATGATGCTGGCATCAGCAATTACCTGACGGCTACCCATCTGGACGGCACGCGGGACGATTTTCCCGGCCAACTCAACTTGTGCGTCGAAAAGGTGCAGGATCTGCGCTACGGGGAAAATCCCCACCAGCGGGCGGCGTTTTACCGGGAGCTTAAGGTGCCGGAGGGGGCCTTGGCGGGTTACCGCCAGGTGCAGGGCAAGGAGCTCTCCTACAACAACATCGCCGATTCGGATGCGGCGTGGGAATGCGTGAAGACTTTCGATGAGCCCGCTTGCGTGATCATCAAGCACGCGAATCCCTGCGGAGTGGCGGTGGCCGCGACGCCGGCAGAGGCCTACGCCAAAGCCTTCGCCACTGACCCCATCTCCGCCTTTGGCGGCATCATCGCCTTCAACCGGGCGATCGACCGGGCCACGGCGGAGGCCGTGACCCAGCAGTTCGTGGAGGTGGTGATCGCTCCCGATGCCGAACCCGCCGCCTTGGAGGTGTTGCGCGCCAAGAGCGGTATCCGGGTGCTGCTCGTGCCCTCCGGCGCGGGGCACGACGCCCTGGATCTCAAGCGGGTGGGCGGAGGGCTGCTCGTGCAATCGCCGGACGTCCTCAACGTCACCCCGGCCCAACTCAAGACCGTGACCCGCCGGCAGCCAACGGAACAGCAACTCAAGGACCTGTTGTTCGCCTGGCGAGTGGCCAAGTACGTCAAATCCAACGCCATCGTGTTCGCAGGCGGTGGTCGCACCCTGGGGGTGGGAGCGGGGCAGATGAGCCGAGTGGATAGCGCCCGTATCGCCGCCATCAAAGCCCAGAATGCCGGGCTTTCCCTGGCCGGCTCGGTGGTCGCTTCCGACGCCTTCTTCCCCTTCCGCGACGGTCTGGACGTGGTGGCCGACGCCGGGGCGAGCGCCGTCATCCAGCCGGGCGGCAGCTTGCGGGACGAGGAGGTGATCGCTGCCGCCGACGAACGGGGCATCGCCATGGTGTTCACCGGCGTGCGGCATTTCCGTCATTGAACTTTTCCTTTCCTTTCGTCTCTGGACCTTCGTAGGTCGGAAGCGCGCGATGAAGATACTGGTAGTCGGCGGCGGCGCGCGGGAGCATGCCCTGGCGTGGAGGCTCGCCCGTTCTCCCCGTCATCCCAAAGTGTTCGTGGCGCCGGGCAACGCGGGCACGGCCCTGGAGGAAGGAGTCGAGAACGTGGCCTTGACCCGCATTCCCGAGCTGGTGGACTTCGCCCGGCAGGAGGAAGTCGCCCTCACCGTGGTGGGACCCGAGGCGCCTCTCGCCGAAGGCATCGTGGACGCATTCCGGGCCAAAGGGCTCAAGATCTTCGGTCCTACCCGCCGCGCTGCCCAGCTCGAAAGCTCCAAGGAATTCGCCAAGGGGTTCATGGCCCGTCACGGCATCCCCACCGCCGCCTACCAGGCGTTCTCGGATGCGAAGGCCGCCCACGCCTATATCGAGCGCCACGGCGCGCCCCTGGTGGTAAAAGCGGACGGACTGGCGGCGGGCAAGGGTGTGGTGGTGGCCCTGAGCCCGCAGGAGGCCCACGCTGCGGTGGACGCCTGGTTGCGGGACCATCGGCTGGGGTCAGCCGGCCACCGGCTGATCATCGAGGACTTCCTGGAGGGCGAGGAAGCGAGCTTCATCGTCATGGCGGACGGCAAGAACGTGCTGCCCTTGGCGGCCAGCCAGGACCACAAGCGCCTGCTGGACGGGGATCAGGGACCGAACACAGGGGGCATGGGGGCTTACTCCCCCGCGCCGGTGGTGACCCCCCAAGTCCATGCCCGCATCATGCGGGAGGTGATCCAGCCGGCGATCCAGGGGATGGCGGCAGAGGGTGAGCCCTACGTGGGCTTTCTCTACGCCGGTCTCATGATCGGTCCGGGCGGCCAGGTGAAGGTGCTGGAATTCAACTGCCGGCTGGGCGACCCGGAAGCGCAGCCGATTCTGTTGCGGCTCAAGACCGATTTGGTGACGCTGCTCGAGCACGGCGTGCAAGGCACCCTGGATCAGGCGGAAGCCGAGTGGGATCGGCGCGCCGCCCTCGGCGTGGTCATGGCCTCCGCGGGCTACCCCGAGAATCCGCGCAAGGGGGATCCCATTACCGGAATTCCGGCGCCGGAGCCCGACTTCCATGTGTTCCACGCCGGCACGACGATGAAGGACGGCACCCTGGTGACCGCCGGCGGGCGTGTGCTCACCGTGACCGCCCTGGGCGACAACGTCGAACTTGCCCAACGCCGGGCGTATCAGATTGCGGAGCAGATCCGCTTTCCCGGCGCGCACATGCGCCGCGACATCGGCCACCGGGCGATCCGTCCCCGCGCGACGGGGGCGAAGCGCGGCTGAGCCGTGCGCCGCCGATCGTGCGACCCAAGCGGGTAAAGCGGCGGGATCAGGTTGCATGGAGCTCGATGCGGTCAAGGAGTTTTTGACCTCTCTCCAGGACGAGATCGTCTCCGCCCTGGAGGCGGTGGACGGGGAGCGATTCCGCCGCGACCTTTGGGAGCGTCCCGAGGGCGGCGGGGGCGACACCCGGGTGATGGAAGAGGGGCAGGTGTTCGAACGGGGCGGAGTGGCCTTCTCCCACGTCTACGGCTCGGGGCTGCCGCCCTCCGCGAGCGTCCGCCGGCCGGAGCTGGCGGGCCGCAGCTTCCAGGCCATGGGCTTGTCCCTGGTGCTGCACCCGCGCAACCCGTACGTGCCTACCGTGCATATGAACGTGCGCTTCTTCTGCGCCCAGGGGGCGGACGGACAGACCGCGGGCGCCGAGCCTGTCTGGTGGTTCGGCGGCGGTATGGACCTCACCCCTTACTACGGCTTCGAAGAGGACGCCCGCCATTTCCACGCCACCTGCCGCGCGGCCCTCGCTCCTTTCGGTCCCGAGTACTATCCCCGGTTCAAGCGCTGGTGCGATGAGTACTTTTACCTCCGGCACCGGGGCGAGCCGCGGGGCATCGGCGGGATTTTTTTCGACGACTTGAACGAGGGGGGCTTCGACCACTGCTTCGCCCTCACGAAGAGCGTGGGCAGCCATTTCCTTGAAGCTTACCTACCCATCGTGGCGCGCCGCCGGGGGCTTGCCTACGGGGAGCGGGAGCGGGACTTCCAGGCGTACCGGCGCGGGCGCTACGTGGAGTTCAACCTGGTCTACGACCGGGGTACCCTGTTCGGGCTCCAGTCCGGCGGCCGCACGGAATCCATCCTCATGTCCCTGCCGCCCGTGGTGCGCTGGCGCTACGCCTGGGCCCCCTCCCCAGGCACGCCCGAAGCGCGGCTCTACGACGAATTCCTCAAACCCAGGGAGTGGATCTGAGTCGTCCAATGCCGAAAAGCAATCGCATCATCGTCACCGTGACCGGCCAGGACCGGGTCGGAATCATCGCCGCCGTCTCCACCCTCCTCGCCGAGGCGAACGCCAACATCCTGGACATCTCCCAGACGACGCTGCAGGAGTTCTTCGCCATGATCATGATGGTGGACTTGTCCCAGGCGAACGTGCCCCTGGAGGAGATCAAGCGGCGCCTGGCGGCCAAGGGGCAAGAGATGGGCCTGCGCATCGACGCCCAGCACGAGGACGTGTTCAAGTACATGCACCGCATTTGAGGCATTCCCGGAGACACCGCGGCCATGACGCGCTTTTCCGCCCAGGAGATCATCGAGACCATCCGCATGGTGCAGATGGAAAATCTGGACATCCGCACCATTACCCTGGGCATCTCGCTGCGCGACTGCGCCCATCCGGACGCGGACACCCTGGGCCGCCGGGCCTACGACAAGATCTGCCGGGTGGCGGGCCGGCTCGTGCCAGTGGCCCAGGCCATCGAACAGGAGTATGGCATTCCCATCGTTCACAAGCGGGTGGCGGTCACCCCCGTGGCGCTGGTCGCGGAGGCGAGCGGCACCCGGGATTATCCCCGCATCGCGAGCTACCTGGACCGGGCCGCGGCGGAGGTGGGCGTCAACTTCCTGGGCGGCTACTCGGCCCTGGTGCAGAAAGGCGCGACCCCGGGGGATACGGCCCTCATCCGCTCCATCCCCGAGGCCCTGGCCACCACCGAGCGGGTCTGCGCTTCGGTGAACGTGGCCTCCACCCGCGCCGGCATCAACATGGACGCGGTGGCGGTCATGGGGGAGGTGATCGCCGAAACGGCCCGGGCCACCCGCGACCGGGGCGGAATCGGCTGCGCCAAGCTGGTCACTTTCTGCAACGCCGTGGACGACAACCCCTTCATGGCGGGCGCGTTCCACGGCATCGGCGAGCCGGACGGGGCCGTCAACGTGGGCGTCTCCGGTCCCGGCGTGGTGCTCTCCGCGGTGCAGAAAGCACCCGGCGCCGATTTCGGCGAGCTGGCCGGCATTATCAAGCGTACCGCGTTCAAGGTGACGCGCATGGGGGAGTTGGTGGGGCGGGCCGCCTCCGAGCGCTTGGGGCTGCCTTTCGGCGTGGTGGACCTGTCCCTCGCCCCCACGCCCGCGGCCGGCGACAGCGTGGCCCGGATTCTGGAGGCGATGGGGTTGGAGCGGGTGGGCGCCCACGGCTCCACTGCGGCGCTCGCCCTGCTCAACGACGCAGTGAAGAAAGGCGGCGCCATGGCCTCGGGCTACGTGGGCGGGCTCTCGGGCGCCTTCATTCCGGTGTCCGAGGACGCGGGCATGATGGAGGCGGCGGCCCTGGGGAGCGTCACCTTCGACAAGCTGGAAGCCATGACCAGCGTCTGCTCCGTGGGCCTGGACATGATCGCCGTCCCCGGCGACACGCCCCCCGAGACCCTTGCCGCCATCATCGCCGACGAGGCAGCCATCGGCATGATCAACCGCAAGACCACCGCGGTGCGCCTGATCCCCGTGCCGGGCAAGGCCGTGGGCGAATACGTGGAATTCGGAGGCCTCCTGGGACGCGCGCCGGTGATGGCGGTCCATCGCCTCTCGAGCCGGGCCTTCGTGCGCCGTGGCGGGCGCATCCCGGCGCCATTGCAGGCGTTGAACAACTGAACACCTCAATGCTCACGTTGTAGGAGAGAAAGGATGGCTAGGGCTGCGCAGGCGGTCCACCGGGCCCACTGGTCTAGCCGCTGGGCCTTCGTGCTCGCCACCGCCGGGTCGGCGATCGGCCTCGGCAACATCTGGAAGTTTCCCTATATGGCGGGTGAGAACGGAGGAGGCGCTTTCGTCCTCGTCTACCTGGCTTGTATCGTGCTGGTGGGACTGCCGGTAATGATGGCGGAGATCGTGCTGGGGCGGCGGGCCCAGCGCAACCCGGTGGCCGCCATGGAGCGTCTGGCGCGGGAAGCGGGCGCTCCCCGGGCGTGGAAGCTAGTGGGCGTCATGGGGGTATTCACCGGGGCGGTGATCCTGTCCTTCTACAGCGTGGTGGCCGGCTGGATGCTGGACTACTTGATTCGCGCGGGGGCGGGACGTTTCCACGGCATGGAGCCGGAAGCGGCCAAGGTGGCCTTCGGGGCCTTGCTGGCGAGCCCCTACGAGCTCGCCCTGTGGCACACCGTGTTCATGTTTCTCACCATGGGGGTGGTGGCCTACGGGGTCACCCGGGGCCTGGAGCGGGCGACCAGGATCATGATGCCGGCCCTCGCCGCCATCCTCCTGGTGCTGGTGGGCTACGGGCTCGCCCGGGGCGACATGGCGGGCGCCGCCGCCTTTCTGTTTGACCCGGATTTCTCCAAGATCTCGCCCCAGGTGGTGCTGGCGGCCATGGGCCAGGCGTTCTTCAGCCTGAGCCTGGGCATGGGGGCGGTCATGGCCTACGGCTCGTACCTGCAGCGCCACGTCTCCATCGCCCGGGTATCGGTGTACGTCGCCGCCGCCGACACCGCCTTCGCCCTGCTCGCGGGGCTGGCGGTCTTCTCCATCGTCTTCGCCCACGGGATGGCGCCCGCGGCGGGACCGGGCCTGGTCATGCAGACGCTGCCCATCGCTTTTGGGGCCATGCCCGGGGGCGCGGTGCTGGGCACCCTGTTCTTCCTGCTGGTGGTCTTCGCCGCCTGGACCTCCGCCATCTCCATCGCCGAGCCGGGGGTCGCCTGGATGGTGGAAAACTGGCGCCTGGGGCGCGGTCGGGCGTGCGCGGTCTTTGGCGTTGGGGTGTGGCTGGTGGGCGTGGCGGCGCTGCTTTCCTTCAACGTGTGGGAGGGGTTCAGAATCTTCGGCCTCTCGATTTTCGACGCCCTTGATTATCTCGCCTCCAACATCCTGCTTCCCCTGGGTGGACTCGCTATCGTGATCTTCGGCGCCTGGGTGATGAGGCAGACCCATACCCGCGAGGAGTTGGACCTGGGCGAGGGCTGGTTCACGGCGTGGCGGCTCGCGGCCAGGTATCTGGCGCCGGTGGCGATCGGGCTGGTGTTCCTCAACCTGACGGGCTTGCTGCCGGGCGCTTGATCGTCGTTCATTCTCCCAAGTAAGCGTGGCGCACTTGGGGGTTGCCGAGGAGTTCCGCCCCGGGTCCGGACAGGGTGATGAGGCCGCTCTCCATCACGTAACCCCGGTCGGCGAGTTCCAGGGCGAGGCGGGCGTTCTGTTCCACCAGCAGAAGCGTGACGCCTTCCCGGGAGATTTCCCGGATCACTTCAAAAATGCGCTGCACCATCAGGGGCGCGAGACCCATGCTGGGCTCGTCCAGGAGCAGGAGTTTGGGCCGGCTCATGAGGGCGCGGCCGATGGCGAGCATCTGCTGCTCGCCGCCGGAAAGGGTCCCGGCGGTCTGGTGCCGGCGCTCCTGGAGGCGGGGAAAGAGCCGGTAGATCCGCTCCAGGTCCTGCTGAATGCCCGGGCCATCGCGGCGCGCGTAGGCGCCGAGCTCTAAGTTTTCCTCCACCGTGAGCTTGCCGAATACCTGGCGCCCTTCGGGCACGAGGGCGAGCCCTTCCCGCACCCGCTCGAAGGAGGGTTTCCCCGTCACCGGCCTGCCCAGGTAGCGGATCTCCCCCGCGGCGGGCGGGAGCATGCCGGCCAGAGCCTTGAGGGTGGTGGTCTTGCCCGCCCCGTTGGCGCCGATGAGGGCCACCACCTCCCGCTCCCGGATGGTCAGATCGATGCCTTTCACCGCCAGGATGTGACCGTAGGCCACTTTGAGGCCGCGCACCTCGAGCACGTTCACGCAAGGCTCCCGCCCAGATAGGCCTCGATTACCACCGGGTTCGCCCGCACCTCGGCGGGCGTGCCCTCGGCGATCTTCTTCCCGTAGTCCAGGACCGCCACCCGGTCGCACAAGCCCATCACCAGCCTGATATCGTGCTCGATCAAGAGCAGGGTCACGCCGTCATGGCGAATGCGCTCCAGCAGGGAGCGCAGCTCGGCCGTCTCGGTGGCGTTCATGCCTGCCGCCGGCTCGTCCAGGGCGAGGAGCCGGGGCTCCAAGGCCAAGGCGCGGGCGATTTCCAGCTTGCGCTGATCTCCGTAGGGGAGGTTGCGGGCCAGGTGGTTGGCGTGGCCTTCGATGCCCACGTAGCGCAGAAGCGCGAGGGCCCGGGCGTGGATCTCGGCCTCTTCTCGCCGGGTGGCCCGATCCCGCAGCACCGCGCCCAGAACCCCGGCGCGGGAGCGTACATGCCGGCCAACCATGACGTTTTCCACCGCGGTCATGTTGGCGAACAGACGGATGTTCTGGAACGTGCGGGCGATGCCGGCGGCAGCCACCCGGTGCGGGGCCCCGACCTCTAGGGGTCTGCCCTCGAAGTAGAGTTCTCCGGCGTCCGGGGCGTAGAAGCCGGTGAGCACGTTGAAAAACGTGGTTTTGCCGGCGCCGTTGGGGCCGATCAGCCCGTAGATTTCGCCCTGCTGCACCGTGAGGGAGACCGCCGAGAGGGCCTCCAGGCCGCCGAAACGCTTGGTGATGCCCCGGGCCTCGAGCAGCGCGCTCATTCGGCGGCGGTCGCGAACTCGCGCTTGCGGATCTTGGACGGCCACAAACCCGCCGGGCGGAACAGCATCATCAGCACCAGGGAGAGGCCGAACAGGAGCATGCGCAGGTCGGAGGGGTCCACGAACACGTGCCCGAACCAGGCCTGCTGCAGGGGGCCGACGTAGCGCAGGGCCTCGGGCAGCGCCGTGAGCAGCGCTGCCCCCAGCACCACGCCGCCCACGTTGCCCATGCCGCCCAGCACCACCATGCAAAGCACCATGATGGAGTCGAGCAAGGTGAAACTCTCGGGGCTGATGAACCCCTGGAAAGAGGCGAACAAGCCCCCAGCGACGCCGCCGAAGGTCGCCCCCATGGCGAAGGCGAGCAGCTTCACGTCCCGTGTGTTGATGCCCATGGCCTTGGCCGCCTGTTCGTCCTCTCGGATGGCGATCCAAGCCCGGCCGATGCGGGAGTCCTCCAGCCGCACCGAGATCACGATGGAGGCGAGGGCACACAGGAGGAACACGTAATAGTAGCTATGCACAGGGGACAAGGTGAGGGGCCCCAGGGCGTAGGTCTTATTCAGGGAAATGCTCGCCACCGTGATCGGGTCGATGAGGGTGATGCCCAGGGGGCCATTGGTGATGTTGACCGGCCGGTTCAGATTGTTGAGGAAGATGCGGATGATCTCCCCGAATCCCAGGGTCACGATGGCAAGGTAATCGCCCCGCAGCCGCAGGGTGGGGGCGCCCAGCAGTACCCCGAACACCGCCGCAAGGAACGCCCCCAGGGGCAGCAGCACCAGGAAGGAAGCGTGGATGTCGAACTGGGGCGAGGCGAGGAGAGCGTAAGTGTAGGCGCCTACCGCGAAGAAGGCGATGTAGCCCAGGTCCAGCAGCCCTGCGAATCCCACCACGATGTTAAGCCCCAGGGCGAGCATCACGTAGAGCAGCGCCACATCCACGATGCGCACCCAGGTGCGGCCCAGGAGCGCGTCGACAAGGAACGGCAGAACGAGGAGCGCCACCGCCACGCCGGCAAAAGCGAGTCGCCTGAGTCCCGGATGATTCCCTGCGAGGATCCCCATGACTCGTCCTCACGCCCGTTCGGAAGCGGGCCCGCCGATCAGGCCCGAAGGGCGGAGCACCAGCACCAGCACCAGCACTAGGAAGGCGAAAACGTCCCGGTAATTGCTGCCCAGCCAGCCGCCGGTGAGGTCCCCGATGTAGCCCGAGGCAAGGGCCTCCACTACCCCGAGCAGCATGCCTCCCAGCATGGCTCCGTTCACCTTGCCGATGCCCCCCAGCACAGCGGCGGTGAAGGCCTTCAGTCCCAGCATGAATCCCATGAAGTAATGGCCGATACCGTAATAGAGAATGACCATCAGCCCGGCAATGCCGGCCAGGCCCGAACCCACCAGGAAGGTGAAAGCGATGATGCGGTTGACATCGATGCCCATGAGCCCGGCCACTTCCGGGTTCTGCTCGGTCGCGCGCATCGCTTTGCCGATTCGGGTGCGTTTGATGAACCAGGCGAGGGCCGCCATCAGGGTGCAAGCGAGCAGGAAGATGAAGGCTTGCAGGTCGGTGATGGTTGTCCCGCCGACAGTGTACAGGGTGGGCTGGAGGATCACCGGCAGCGCCAGGTACTGCTTCGACCAGACGAGGGCGGCGCTGTACTGGAGCAGGATCGACATGCCGATGGCGGTGATCAGGGGTGCGAGCCGAGGCGCGCGCCGCAGCGGCCGGTAAGCTACTCGCTCGATGGACACGCCCAGGGTCATGCACACCGCCATTGCTGCCCCCGCCGCTGCGAGGAGGATGAGGGGGGCGGGCACGGTGGTGCCTGCCAGGGCGGTACACACGGTCCAGGCCACCAGGGCGCCCACCATGACGACGTCGCCGTGGGCGAAGTTGATGAGACCGATGATCCCGTACACCATCGTATAGCCCAGCGCCACGATGGCGTAGATGCTGCCGAGGATCAGGCCGTTGACGAGCTGCTGGAGAAAGACGTCCACGGTTAACGCGGATACTTCCCGAAGACCCCCCGAGCCCCTCGTGAAGTATCCGGGTCAGGGTGCACGCGGCACCCGCTGGGGGGGCCGCGCATCTCAAGGACCGTTATTTCTGCGCTGCCTGGGGTGGGGCCGCCGCCTCGGCCTGCTTTGCCGGTGCCGCCGCGCTGGGCGTCACCGTCTCGAGGGGCTCCCACTGGCCATTCTTCACCACGTAGATGGTGATGGGGCCGTCCTTGAGATCTCCTTTTTCGTCGAAGGCGATGGGGCCGATCACCCCCTGGTACTGGGTCTTGCCCACTTCCGGCAGAAACTTGGCCGGATCGGTGGAGTCGCCGCGTTTCATGGCGTCGGCAAACACCATCACTGCGTCGTAGGCCATGGGTGCGAAGAGCTCCACCTCTACGCCGAACTTCTGCTTGAAGCGCTCGAGGAACTCCTTGCCGCCAGGCATCTTGTCCTTGGGCAGGCCCGGGATGGAGGCCATGGTGCCTTCCGCCGCCTCGCCCGCGAGCTTGATGAAGTTCGGGGTCTGCATGCCGTCGCCGCCCATGAATTTCGCGGTGATACCGAGCTCTGCCATCTGTTTCTTCATGGGACCTGCCTGGGGATCGATGCCGCCGAAAAACACCAGGTCCGGGTTCTTGCCCTTGATTCGGGTGAGGATGGCCTTGAAGTCCGTGTCCTTGTCGGTGGTGTGCTCTCGGGCCACGATCTCGGCGCCCAAGCTCTTCGCTGTGGCCGCGAAGGCCTCCGCCAGCCCTTGACCGTAGGCAGTGGAGTCGTCGATCACCGCGATGCGCTTGGCGCCGAGCTTCTCCACTGCGAACCGGGCGTCCACGGGTCCCTGCTGGTCGTCGTGGGCCACCACGCGGAAGGTGGTCTTGAAGCCCTGCTGGGTGTACTTGGGGTTGGTGGACGAGGGGGAGATCTGGGGAATACCGGCGTCGGAGTAAATCTTGGAAGCGGGGATGGAGGCACCGGAGTTGAAGTGCCCCACCACCGCCACGACGCCGGAATCCACCAGCTTCTGGGCCACCGTGGTGGCCTTGGTGGGGTTCGCTTCGTCGTCCTCGGCGACCAGTTGGAACTTCACCTTCTTGCCCCCGATCACGAGGCCCTGGGCGTTCAGGTCGTCGATGGCAAGTTGGGCGCCGTTCCTAATGTCCTGGCCGATATGGGCCTGGGGCCCGGTGAGGGGCGCGGCCAGACCGATCTTGACCACGGTTTCCTCGGCAGCCTGGGGCGCGAGGGCCTGGGGCTTGGGAGGCGGGGCCTCTTCCTTCTTGCCGCAGGCGGCGAGGGTGAGGAGAACGAATCCAAGGGCCAACAGGCGCAGGGGATGGGCACGACTCATGGGGTTGCTCCTCGGGTTGCGCGGTGGAGAGCGTTTGTGGCAGGCGCCGGACCTTCAAAATCCGGGGCTTAAGCGGGGCTGATTATCAGGGCTCGCTGGGGGGCTGTCAATTTGGCGGCTGGCCCAAAAACGAAAGCCGGCCCAGGCCGGCTTTCGCAGGAGATGGAATGGCGGTTTATTTGTGGGCGAGATACCACTCCACCATCTTTTTGATGTCGTCGTCCTTCAAGTGGGGATGGGGCGGCATGGGGACCTGGCCCCAGACGCCGGCACCGCCCTTTTTCACCTTCTCCGAGAGCTTCGCCACGGCGTCTTTCTGCCCACGATACTTGTCGGCGATCTCCTTCATCGAAGGACCCACCAGCTTTTTATCTTCGGCATGACAGGCGAGGCAGCCGCTTTTCTGGGCGAGCTCCTTCGCATCTTGGGCATGGACGAAACCCGCAGCCAACCAAAAACCGGCTGCGCCCGCGATACCGATCCACACGCTTTTCATCCGCTTCTCCTTTATGCTCCTGAGGGTGACGATAAGAAGCAACGAATATTAGATGACTTTCTGCTCGTTGCAAATACGACGCAGCTCTTCGATCCGGGTAATAGCAGGCAAACATTTAACGCCTTCGCACACCCAGGCGTTGACCGTCCCCATGACCGGGCGGCCCAGGGTGGGAGGCAGGTCGGGGTAATCGCCGATGGACAAGACCAGCCGGTGGGGGGCGTAGAGCTCGTCCAGCACTGCCTGCCAGCGGATGCGCTCGGCCGCTTCCCCCCGCAGGATCACCAGGGTGGGCGGTGTGACGAGTTCCTCCATGGCGCGCAGCAGCGTGGCGAAAGCGCTCGGCTGGCGGGCCAGGGTGGGGTAGAACAAGGCCACTGTTCGCTCTGCCGCCTCCAGGTAGCGGTGTTCTCCCAACAAGTGGCCCAGCCGGAGCAGGGCGAGGGCCGCCACTGCATTGCCGGAGGGGGTGGCCTGGTCGGGTCCGGGCTTGGGCCGCAGGATCAGCTGCTCGTGGTCATGACTCACGAAAAAGAAGCCCCCGTCCTTGGGATCTTCGAAGCGGCCAAGCAGGGCCTCCGCGAGGTCCCGGGCGAAGGCGAGATCCACAGGGCGGAACTCGGCCTGGAGAAGCTCCAGGAGCCCTTCCAGAAGGAAAGCGTAGTCGTCCAGATAGGCGTTGAGGTAGGACGCGCCGTCCTTATAGGCGGCCAGCAGTCGCCCGTCGCGCCACTGGCGGGCGCGCAGGAAATCGGCCGCTTGCCGGGCCGAGGCGATCCACTCGGGACGGCGGAAGACCCGCCCGGCCCGGGCTATGCCCCGGATCATGAGGCCGTTCCAGCTCGTGAGGATTTTTTCGTCCCGGCCCGGGCGCACCCGGCGCTCCCGCTGGGCGAAAAGTTTTTGGCGCGCCGAGGCGAGGAGCTCCCGGCAGCGCTCCAGAGACAGTCCGACCTGCTCGGCCACGAGCCTCAGGCTCTTGGCGACCCGGGGATGCCAGTGCTTGTCCTCGAAATTGGGCGGCCGGTCGAAGCCGTAGTGGGGAGCCACCACGGCGTACTCCTCTGGGGTCAGCAGGGCGGCGACTTCGTCCCGGTGCCATAGGTAGAACTTGCCTTCCTCGTGCTCCGAGTCGGCGTCCAGGGTGGAGTAGTAGCCTCCCTCGGGGGACTGCATCTCCCGCATCACCCAGGCGGCGGTGTCGGCCACCACGCGCTCGTAGAGGGAATCCCGCGCCACCAGCCAGGCGTCGGCGTAGAGGGCGAGCAGGGGTCCGTTGTCGTAGAGCATCTTCTCGAAGTGGGGGATGGTCCAGGAGGAGTCCACGCTATAGCGGTAGAAGCCCCCGCCCACCTGGTCATAGATTCCCCCCTCGGCCATGCGAGTGAGGGTGAGGCGCGCCATTTCCACCGCTGTCCCCGCGCCGTCGGTGCCGTAGCGGGACAGGCACAGCTCCAGCTCGGCCGGATGAGGGAACTTGGGTGCCGTGCCGAAGCCGCCGTGGACTTCGTCGAACAGGGCGGCCAGCTCCCCAAGGGCCCGGCGGGTGAGGGCGGTATCGAAAGCGGGGCGGCCGGCGGGCGAGGAGGGCAAGGTGTCGGCGAGGGCTTTCATCAGGGCCGCGTTCTGTCGACGGATCTCCGCCTTCTGGGTGCGATAGACCTCTGCCACCCGACGCAGGACGTCCTTGAAACCCGGCAGGTTGTAGCGGGCGGTCTTGGGAAAGTAGGTCCCGGCGAAAAAAGGCGTGTGGTCGTCGGGCATGAGGAACACGGTGAGGGGCCAGCCGCCAGCACGGCCGGTGAGCAGGGCATGGGCGGTCTGGTAGATCTGGTCCAGGTCCGGGCGCTCTTCCCGGTCCACTTTGATGTTTACGTAGTCCCGATTCATGAGCTCGGCCACCTCCGGGTCTTCGAAGGACTCGTGGGCCATCACATGGCACCAGTGGCAGGCGGAGTAGCCGATGGAAAGCAGAATGGGCTTGTCTTCGGCCCGGGCCCGGGCGAGGGCTTCCTCGCACCAGGGATACCAGTCCACCGGGTTGTCGGCGTGCTGGCGCAGGTAGGGGCTAGGGCTTTGAGCGAGGCGATTGGGCATAGCGGGAAATCCCGAAGAGGCGTGCCCCCATTATCCCAGGAAGCGCTCTGGGGGACGAACCGGAGGCGAATTACCGGGCGTTTCGGATCGCTTCTAGCGTGGCGCGATACCGAGGCAGCCGGGGGCCACCCAGTGCCACCGCCCGCTCCGCGGCGATCAGGGCTTCTGCGGTCTTGCCTGACTCGACCAGCACTTGGGCCAAATTGTTCCAGGCGTCCGCCGATTGGGGATGATCCTGGACGGCTTGCCGGTAAGCTGCCTCCGCGCCGGGGAGATCGCCCCGGGCGTAGGCGCTGTTTCCCAGGCCGATGCGGGCAAGAAGGCTTTGGGGCCAGCGCTGGAGGGCCGTTTCGTAGGCCCGATGGGCGGCGGCTGGGTCCACCCGTTCCAAGGCCACCGCTGCCGCCACGTAGGTCTGTTCCTGGGCGGTGGCGGGCAGCCGTTGAGGGGGCAGGGCCACCATGGCCCAGTGGCCGCTTCGGGCCCAGGTGCGCTCGAAACTGCTCAACGACTGGACAAGCCTGCGGGTAGTGCCGGAGCGCAGCACGATTTCCTGCGCCCCCTGGTCGTAGCCCACCACCACAGCGTAGTGCCAGACGGGCCACAGATCGAGGGCCAGGTTCTGGAGCACCACGACCGGGTTCCCCGCCGCCACCTCCCGCAGCACGTCTTCCAGCCGGGGGGCTAGGGGATAGGCGATCAGCCCATGGCGGCGGGTGGCCGCCAGCATCTCCGCCTGCAGGGATCCTTGCCGCGCGGGCAGGTATACCAGGGGCACTAGCGCCTCAGGGGAGGTATCGACGCCGGCATGGACCAGCGCGGTGGCCAGGGCTGCCGGGCCGCACTGGTAGCGCTCCTGGGGATAGAAGGGCGCGGCTTCGATCTCGGAGCGCTGGGGCAGGTCCGGCGGACGCTCCTTGAGCAAGACGGCGGTCTCGGGCGCCGCGCACCCGGCGAGCAGGACGAGGAGAAAGAGCGTCGCCCCCGCCCGCAGGCGGGGGGTCGATTGGTCAAGCAAGGCGCTACTTGATGGTGCGGGTGAAGGGGAAGACCTTGGTCCAGCCGAGGAGATCGGTGATCAGCAGGATGACAAAGATGACGAGCAAGGCGCCCACCACCGCGCCTACCCCGTCGCCGCCCGCCGGCAGGGCGTTCAAGCGCTCGGCCAGGGTCTGGGCTTCCTCGTCGCTCAGGGCGGCTACCCGGGCTTCCACCAGGGCTGGGTCGATGCCCATCGCCTGGAGCTGGTCCCGGACCTCCTGTCGGTCGAGATAGCGCTGGATCTCGCTTCGCTGCACGCCCGCCATCACTTCCTGGGTCCCCACCAAGCCGGCCTGGGCAGGCAAGGGCACCCCGAGCCCCGCGGTGCAGACGATGAGAACGCCGGCGATGAACCGTTTGAGCAGGTGCGTCATTTGTCGACTCTCCCTGGAAAGCGCCGTCGCAGGGCGCGGTCCCGGCAGCATAGAAGAGCCGCCGGGAAGGCGTCAATCAATCCGTCACCGCGCCCCGGCTGGCGGAGGAGACCAGCTTCGCATACTTGGCCAGTACGCCGCGGGTGTAGCGGGGCTGGGGGGGTTGCCAGGCCTGGCGGCGCCGCGCGAGCTCCTCGTCGGACACGTTGAGCTGGACGAGGCGCCGCTCGGCATCGATGGTGATGGAATCGCCCTCCTTTACCAGGGCGATGGTGCCCCCCACGGCGGCCTCGGGGGCCACGTGGCCCACCACCATGCCCCAGGTGCCGCCGGAGAATCGCCCGTCGGTAATGAGCCCCACCGACTCGCCCAAGCCGGCACCGATCAGGGCGGAGGTGGGCGAGAGCATCTCCCGCATGCCAGGTCCCCCCTTGGGCCCTTCGTAGCGGATGACGATCACATCGCCGGGCCGGATTCTGCCGCCGACGATGGCCGCCATGGCCTCGGGCTCGGAGTCGAACACCCGGGCCGGGCCGGTGATGGAGGTTTTTTTGAGGCCGGTAATCTTGGCCACGCAGCCCTCGGTGGCGAGATTGCCCTTGAGGATCGCGAGATGCCCCTGGGGATAGAGGGGATGGTCGAAGGGCCGGATCACGTCTTGGCCCGCAGGCGGTCGGTCCGGCACGCCCTCCAGCAGCTCGCCGAGGGTCTTGCCGGTGATGGTGAGGCAGTCGCCGTGCAGGAGCCCCGCGTTGAGCAGCATCTTCAGCACCTGGGGCACCCCGCCCGCCTGGTGGAACTGGGTGGTGACGTAGCGGCCGGAGGGTTTGAGATCGCACAGCACCGGCACCCGCTGGCGCACCCGCTCGAAGTCGTCCAGAGTCCACTCCACCTCCGCCGCGTGGGCGATGGCGAGGAAGTGCAGCACCGCGTTGGTGGAGCCCCCCACCGCCATGATGAGGGCGACCGCGTTCTCGATGGATTTGCGGGTCACGATCTGCCGCGGCAGGATCTGTTTCTTGATCGCCTCCACCAGCACCCGCGCGGACTCGGCGACCGAGTCGGCCTTTTCCGGGTCGGGGTTGGCCATGGTGGAGGAGTAGGGCAGGCTCATGCCCAGGGCTTCGAAGGCGCTCGACATGGTGTTGGCGGTATACATGCCGCCGCAGGCACCGAAGGTGGGACAGGCGTTCTTCTCCACGCCGACAAAGTCTTCCTCCGACATCTTGCCGTGGGTGTAGGCGCCCACCGCCTCAAAGGCGGAGACAATGGTGAGATCCTGCCCCTTCCACTTGCCGGGCTTGATGGTGCCGCCGTAGCAGTAGATAGCCGGCACGTTCATGCGCAGGATCGCCATCATGCCGCCGGGCATGTTCTTGTCGCAGGCACCCAGCACCAGCACCCCGTCCATGAACTGGCTCTGCACCGCGGTCTCGATCGCGTCGGCGATCACTTCCCGGGACACCAGGGAGTACTTCATCCCCTCGGTACCCATGGAGATGCCGTCGGTCACCGTGGGCACGCCGAACATTTGCGGCATGGCGCCCGCCGCCTTGAGCGCGGCTTCCGCCCGCTGCGCCAAGGGCTGTAGCCCCGCGTTGCAGGGGTTCATGGTGCTGTGACCGTTGGCGATACCCACGATGGGCTTGTCGAAGTCTTCGTCCCGGAAGCCCACGGCCCGGAGCATGGCCCGGTTGGGGCTGCGCTCCACGCCCTGGGTTATGATGCGGCTGCGGAAGTTGTAAGACACGGTGGGATCTCCCTCGAGCTCCGCCGCCGGCCCGAGAGCCGGGCAGCGAGGTAAACTATAGGAAACCTCAATTCTAGCCGAAACCCGCCGCCCCTCCCGTGCTCGTCCATCCCCAGTTCGACCCCGTCGCCATCCACCTCGGGCCGCTGGCCGTGCGCTGGTACGGACTCATGTATCTGGTGGGATTCCTCGCGGGGCTGTGGCTGGGCAAGCGCCGGGCGCGCACCCGGCCGGATCTGGGCTTTAGCTCCCGGACGGTGGACGATCTGCTCTTTTACGTGGTGCTGGGCGTCATCCTGGGGGGCAGGCTCGGCTATGTCCTCTTCTACAAGCCAGGAGAATATCTCGCCAACCCCCTGCACATCCTTTATCTATGGGAAGGGGGCATGTCCTTCCACGGCGGCTTCCTGGGCGTGATTTTCGCTTTGTGGCTCTTCGCCCGGCGCCACGGGCTTTCCTGGCTTGCCGTCACCGATTTTATCGCCCCTTTGGTGCCCATAGGCTTGGGGGCGGGCCGCATCGGGAACTTCATCAACGGGGAGCTGTGGGGCCGGCCCGCCCACGTGCCCTGGGCGATGATCTTTCCCCAGGTGGATGCAATCCCTCGGCATCCCTCCCAGCTCTACGAGTTCGCCCTGGAGGGGGTGGCCCTGTTCGCGCTGCTCTGGTGGTTCTCGGCCAAGCCGCGGCCGAGGGGCGCAGTATCGGCGGTGTTCCTGATGGGTTACGGCGTCTTCCGCTTCCTGGTGGAGTTTACCCGGGAGCCCGACAGCTTCCTGGGTTTCCTGGCCTTGGGGCTCACTATGGGCCAGTGGTTGTCCGCGCCCATGATCCTGGCAGGCGTGGCGTTGTGGGTCTGGGCGCATCGGGAACGCAGGGCCTCGACGGATCGTTCGTAGACCCGCGATTTACGCCCAGGGCGTTTGCCGGTATCATGTTGCGCCTTCGTGGGGCGGTAGCTCAGCTGGGAGAGCGTCGCGTTCGCAATGCGAAGGTCGGGAGTTCGATCCTCCTCCGCTCCACCACCCTTCCACGCCCAACCTTCTCCGGTTGGGCGTTTTTATTTGCGGCTTTTCAGATACTACTCGCCGGGTGTGGTGCAGATCTGCATGAGGCTGGCTTACCTCGAGGACGAGGGACGGCTTGCCCTCGACACGTCCGCTGGCTGGAGTCCGGGCGTTTCCGTCTGAACCGCTCCGCAACCCTAAGCGTCCCGAACCCGCGCGCGTGGCGGGTTCGTCGTTTTTGGACACAACTCATGAGAGAACCGGTTCAACCTCCTGCGGAAAACATGTTGCTCCTGCGCCGCTGGGACTTCGCCGAGCTGCCCGACCGTGCCGCCCGTTGCGGCGGCGGATAAACCAGCGGGACTGGGCAGCAGCTGGGCAGGAACTGGGCCGGTGGGTTTACGGCGGCGGGAAAGTGCTACCGGAGCTCGTTACTCGGCGAGAAGCCGAATTCGGCTACTGGGTTTGCGCTGACGCTTGTGGCAAGGCGTGTTTGCAGACATCGGCCAATTGCCGCGCAAAATCCGCCAACCGCTCCCGAATCCGCTGGCCACGCGCTTCCTCTTAGGCGAAGGGGCGGCTGAAGATCAGCCTAACCATCTCCTTGATGCGCTCCTCCCCCCGTTGTGGATCGCCGCCCTCGACGCCCGCTTGCACGCTGAAGACATGCCGCTATGACAGCGTCTCGGCCAGATCGCGGTCCAGCGTCTGCCCCGCCGGCACGTAGCCCGCAGACTGCTTGTACTGCCGGCTGATGTCGCAGATCTGTAGCAGGTCGATGTCGCCCAGACCCTTGAGCAGGCCGTTACGGCCAAAGGTGTCGAGATCGGCCAGGGTCTCCGAGAGCCTGCCGATGGGTGCCCGACCGTGGCCCTGGCATTGTTCGATGATGTGCTGCTCGATGCGCGCCGAGAGCGCGAAACGCACGTACCACGGATTAGCGCAAGAATAGTTGCTCCGGCAACGCGCGCCAGCCCTCGCTCATGGGAATCTTGACGCCCATCGGCGTGCGCAGATCGATGCGCCAGTCGGTCTTGTCGATTTCATCGACGAAATGCGTCAGAAAGGCCTCATCGGCGACGATGGCCTGCAGGTGCTCGAACAGGTGGGCCGGTGTCTCGAATCCCAGCGAGGCGATCCGCAATCCAGTGAAGCCCAAAAATTGCTGCAATTCCGCGAGGGCATGTTCAACCTCTGCGGCCGATGCGGGCAAACATCGCCCCATATGCTCGTAGATGGCCATTGGCGAGAGCGCCAGATGGCTTTCGCGGTCGCTCCGGTCACGCACGAAGGCGCAAAAGGTCTTGAAGGCAAGCGCATCGATAGCCCGTTTGGCACTCGTCTGCCTGTGCTTGAAGGCGTGGATCAGGCTGTTGTCGAGTACGAGGTAGATGGGGCCCGGCAACTCGTAAGCCGATGCATAGCGCGAGCCGAACCACAAGGTCAGATCGAAGCAGCGCAGAATCGCGCCATCGTCGAGTCCTTGCAAAGCGGTGCGCAGCCGGGTTGCCAGCCGTTGGTGTTTCGTGTCCTTCATCCACTCGTCGCGGTGTCTTGGATGGAAGAGATGAACTCCTCGAATTTGCCGCTGGCCGACAAGGGCAAGGGCGCATCGCCAACCTGCCACGTCCAGCGGTAGGCGTGGCCGAGCATCTGCTCCAGCGTTGCCTGAAATTTCTGCAGCTGTTCGGGGCTCGGCGCGGCCGCGCACACCAATCGTACGGTGATGGCGTCGGTAGCGGTCTGCTCGAACTGGTACTGGCGCAAGTGCGGGATGGCTTCCAGCATACGCTTGGTGTCCAATACCGGCCAGAACAGCTTGCCCTCGGGGTTCATGGCCATGTTGCGGGTGCGCCCCATCACCCGGCGCAGGGTGGGCAGACCACGGCCACAAGGGCAGGCGGGCCCGACTTCGGCCCAGTCGCGCAGGGCATAGCGGATCAGGGGCATGGCGAAGTTGTGCAGGTCGGTGACCACCACTTGCCCGATCTCGCCTTCCCGGCAGGGCTTCCCCTGTTCGTCAAGCACTTCGATCAGCAAATGTTCGGATTGCACGTGCAGCAGGCCGCTGTCCGGGCATTGCAGGGCGATGACACCGACCTCCTGGGCGCTGTAGAGATCGGTCAGGGGTACGCCCAAGACTTGCTGGCACCGCTCGCGCAGGGCCGCAGTGACCGTGCCGCTGACGGTGCGTACCTCGCGCAGGCGCGCCAGGGTGCTGCCTTCGTGGTGCATGTGCGTCAGCAACGCGTCCAGGTTGGCCGGATAAGTGAGCAGGATGTGCGGATCGACCTTTTGCAACCAGCGCAACTGGGTTTCCACATCGGTCGAAATCGGCAAGTGCCAGGCCGGGCCGCTGCGAAAAACGCCGCCCCATCGACCTGGCTTGGTGGAATCCACTGCTTCCGGAAACTGGCGGATGATGGCCATGGTCGCGGAGAGATCGCGTCGGTGCCAGAGATGGTCACGAAGCGTGGCCGCTTGCCAGAAGAGCTGGGTGAGCGCCGTGCGCCGCACCGTGACCGGTTCGGCCGTGGAGCCGCCCGTCGCCATGTCGAAGGTCTTGCCGTGGGCGCGCGGATGGACGCTGGCCCGTATGGCGTCGGCCTGCGTTTGCAGATCCGCGCGGGTCAGCAGCGAAATAGCGTGCCAACTCGCCAGACCGTTGGGAAGACGCTCGCGATAGAAGGGAGAGTGGCGGCGCGCGTGGTCGAGCAGCGCACCCAGTTGCCGATCCTGTCGTTCGCGCAGCGCCTCGGCTGACAACCACTGCGTGCTCTCCATCTGGAACAGCAAGGAGAGCACGGCGGCATCGCGCGCACCGACCACGGCGGGCCAGTGGATGCCAGGCACGTTGCTGGCCAGCGCGTCGGTCAGCGTCGGCTGAGATGGCGCGGCACTCATCGCTCCCGGCCAGCCTCGTGCCATGCTTTTTTCACGGGCGAGAGCAGGTATTCTGCCACCGTGCGGTCGCCCAAGAGGATTTCCGCCGTGGTCTGCATACCGACGGATAGCGGGTATTGCACGCCATCGACCTCCAGCGCGCTCGCATCGAGCGCGACCAGCGCCTTGTAGCGCAGCGGGCGTTGCCCCGCGCCTTGCAAGCCCTTGTCGCGGGCTTCCTCTTCGCTCTGGGCATCAGCGCTCACGTGTTCGACGGTACCGCGTCCCATGCCGTATTTCTGAAACGGATAGGTGGCAAACTTGAGCTTGACCGGCTGGCCCGGCCGCACGAAACCGATGTCCTCGTTGGACACCCAGACCTCGGCCTTGAGTTTTTCGTCGCGGGGCACCAGAGTCGCGAGCACGGTGCCGGGTTGCACCACGGTGCCGGCGGTGTGGGTGGCCAAATCCTTGATCACGCCGTCCTGCGGGGCCTTCAGTTCCAGCAGCGCGCGCCGGTGCTGCTGCTTTTGCAGCTCTTGGGTCAGTTTGTCGAGGTGCGCCTGCGCCTCATGGCGCTCGGCGTGCAACTGCCGCAGATAATCGGCCTCGATCTGCTTCAACTTCTTCTGCGACTGGTCGATGCTGGCCTGGGCCGAGGCGATCAGGTGCTTTTGCGTCTCCAGTTCCTGTTCCTTCTCGATACGCTCGCGGCGTTTGTCCGAGCCCATGAGGGCGCCGGCAAAGCCGTCCATGACTAGTTTTTCGTAAGCCTTGTCCTGTTCGCGGTAATGGGGCAGCACGGCTTCCAGCCGCTCCTTCTGCTGGCGGGCGGCCGCCAGTTCCTGCTGTGCCTTGACGAGGCGGCTGCGCTCCTCGGCGAGCGCCGCCGCCAAGGCATTGCGGTTGGCCTGGTACTGGGCGGCGGCCTCGCGCACCAGCGTCGCCGGAGCCTCTACGGCCGGCTGGAAGGGCGCGCCTGCGAGCTCGGCGTCGATGCGGGCCAGCTGCAGGCGTCGGCGCGCGTGTTCGGCGGCGATGGCGGCAAGATCCGCCTCGGTGATCAGCGCATCCATGCGCATGAGCACCTGCCCGGCGCGCACGGTTTCGCCCTCGCGCACCAGAATTTCCTTGACGATGCCCGCTTCCGAGGGTTGCACGATCTTGAGGTAGCTGGCGGGCACCAGCTTGCCCTCGGCCACCGCAACGATATCCAGCCGCCCGAGCAGCGCCCAAAGGATGAGAAAAGCGACCAACCCCAGGATGGCCCACAGCACGCGCCGTCCCTGCGGATTGGGCGCCGCCTGCTGCAGACGAATCAACGGCGGATGGAAGGCTAGTGGGTCGCTCTGGCCGAGTTGGACGAGGGACTTCAATGCAGGCATGCCAGAAGACTGTTCTTGACGTGCCAGCTGGGGCATAGGGCTTCTGAAAACGTCGCCTCTTTGATCTTGCCGAAGGCACCGGGCGAGGTGCCCGAAGGCCTCGCCCAGTTCCCACGCGATCAGGACGCGCGCCATGTGGGCTCAGCAGCGCAAGGCGGTAGCGCCTTCCCGCAGGCCGGTAAAGCCCTTGAGCTCGGCGCCTGCGGCCAGCCCCACGGAGTCGCCGTGGGTGCGCACCATGGCCGCGTTGCCGGACAGCAGCCCGGCCAGCCCCGAGAGGTCGGCGCCTTGGCCCTTGCCCAACCACTGCGCCGCCCCTTGCCGTTCGGCGTCCAGCCGGTTCAATGCCTGCAGCAAGTGCTGCCAGTGCGCTTCGATGGCTTGGCCGTTACCGGAGGGTGCGGTCTGCCCATGGGCTGGGGTGGGCGGCGTGAGCCAGCGGTCGAACCAGCCGGCATCCAGCGCGTCCAAGGCCCCCAGCGAACTCTTGTGCGCCGCTGCCTGAGGATCGGCCTTGAAGCCCTCCAGGAACCGATCGAGCAGATCGTCCTTCTTGCCCTTGTTGCCCGGGTTGCCAGGCGCGGTGCCCGCGCCGTCGTTCTGGTTCACCGCATGGCCGGGCGGCGGTGCATCCTGACCATTGCCCACGCCCTTGTTGCCCTGGGGTGCTGTCGGCAACACGGTCTTGTTGCCGATGCGGATGCGGAACACATCGGAGGCCGTAGAGCATTCGCTATGGCCGTCGCTGGCGGTGACGCGCACGTCGATGCTGCCGCGGGCCGAGGCCGGAACGGTGCCGCTGAAGGTCTGCGTGGCGGCGTCGAACTTGAGCCAGGAAGGCAGCGGCTTGCCGTTGGAGAGGGTCGCCGTGTAGGTGAGCGTATCGTTGCGATCGGCGTCCTTGAAGCTGCCGGTGGGGATCTGCCACGAGAAGACCTTGCCCTTGGCCAGTTGCACGTCGGCAAGAGGGCGCACCAGATCCGGCGTGTCGTTGGTGCCCTGCACGGTCACCGTCAATGCGCCGTCGCTGCGCTCTTTGCCGTCGCTGGCGAGGTATTTGAAGGTTTCCGTGACCGTCTCGCCCGCGCCCAAGCCCTGCACCTTGGACGAGCAATCGTCGAGCACATAGGCGTAGGTGCCGTTGGACAGCAGGGTCAGCACACCATATTCGCCGCGCCGGATGCCCGGGTTGGCGACGCGCAGGCGCTCGCCTTCCGGATCGCGGTCGTTGGCGAGCACATTGCCCCAGGCGAAGAGCTTGCGATCCTCGATCACCGTGGCCGCATCGGGTGCCGTAACCGGCGCCTGGTTGCCGCCTCCGGATTCGACCGTCAGGGTGAAGCTCTGGCTGGCCGAAGCGCCCGCCAGATCGGTGGCGGTGACCCGCAGGGCATAGTTGCCTGCCGAGGCCGGGGTGCCGCTGAAGGCGCCGGTGGCGGCATCGAAGGTGAGCCAGTCGGGCAGCGGGTCGCCGTTTTCCAGCGTGGCCGAATAGCTGAGTACGTCGCCGGCATCCACGTCGTAGAAGGCGCCCTGGGGCAGTTGCCAGCTCAGCGCCGTGCCTGCCCGTCCGGTCTGGTTGGCGAGCACCGAGCCCACCTCGGGCGCGTCGTTGACATTGGCCACTTCGATAGCGAATGTCTGACTGACCGATTCGCCCGCCAGGTCGGTGGCGGTCACGCGCAACTGCAGCGCGCCGACATCGGCGTTGGCGGGGATGCCAGCGAAGGTGCCGGTCTGGGCATCGAACGTGAGCCAATCAGGCAGCGGATCGCCGCTCTCCCCCGTGGCCGTGTAGGTGAGCGCATCGCCCACGTCGACATCGCGGAAGCTGTCTGCGGGCAGCGTGAAGCTGAAGGCGCTGTCTTCGAGGGCGCGCAGGTCGGACAGGGGCGTGCCGACTTCAGGCGCGTCGTTGGTGTTTTGCACGGTGACGTGGAAGCTGTGCAGACTGGATGCACCCAGGGCGTCCATGCCTTGCACGATGACGTCGAACTCGCCTACGTCGTCGTTGTCCGGCGTGCCGAACAGGGTGCGCGTGGCGGCGTCGTACTGCAGCCAGTCGGGCAGCGTCGTGTAACCCGAAACCGTCACCCGGGTCAGGATATCGTCGCTGTCGGCGTCGATGAACAGGTCGTCGGGCAGCCGCAGACTGAAGGCAGCGTCTTCGAGCACCACCTGATCGTCGACGGGGTTGGCCACTTCCGGCGCGCGGTTCATGAATTCGCGCAGCGTGACGGCGGTGCCATCGGCAAACTCGAAGGTGTCGATTACTGTGCCACCACCAGCGCCATCCGGAGCGTAGTTGCGCACCCGCACCACATCGCCCTGTGAACCGTAATGGATAAGCAAGTCTTCACCATCCACTTCCAGCCGTACATCGTCGCGAGCAATGCCTGCGCCGAAGGTCAGCACGTTGCCGACACCCGCATCGAGGTCGTCCTCGATAACGTCCTCGCCATCACCCGGGTTGACCACGTAGGCATCACGCTGGGCGCCACCGCGCAGGACGTCGTTACCCAATCCACCGGTGAGCACATCCTCGCCATCGCCCGATTCCATGACATCGTCGCCGTCGTAGCCGTAGAGGCGGTCGCCGACGTTGGTGCCTGTTAGCGCGTTGCCCGCGTTGTCGCCCTCGACCACGAAGGTCCAGGACACGAGGGTGGCGTAATCCACCGCCGTACCGTCGGCAAACTCGAAGCGCTCGATAGCGTGGTTGCCCAGCACGTCCTGCGGGTTGAAGCCGGTCAGGCGCACCACGTCGCCCGCATCGCCATAGGGAATGAGCAGCACATGGCCGCCGTTGCCGTCCGCCTCAAAACGCAGCTTGTTGCGCAGATCGTTCGGATCGATGCCCGGGCCGAAGCGCAGCACGTTGCCAGCCTCTTCCTCGGCCACATCGTCGATGGTGACGATGCCGTCGCCCAGCTTCACAACGTAGGTATCGTTGCCGCCTTCGCCCGCCAGCCAGTCGCCACCCGGTGTCGCTTCGATCAGGTCATTGCCGTCGCCGCCCCGGACACGATCCGTGAGGGTGGTTCCCTTGAGGGCGTCACTTTCCTCCGTGCCGACGATGTCGAAACCGCGCGAGAGCAGTTCTTCGTAGCCGATCTCGTCGCCGTCTGGCCCAAAGCGGAAACGCTCCACGGCGCGCGGACCCAACGGGTCTTGCGGATCGAAGCCCGAGAGACGCACGCGGTTGCCGGTGTTGTCGAGGTCGAGGATCAGGAAGTCTTCGGCGTCATAAGACAGGCGCACGTCATCGAGCGTCGTACCCTCGGGCAATACCCCCGTGTTGGGCGCATCGCCGTCTTCGCTGTCGATGATGGTGTCCGCACCGCCGTCGGCATCGATGAGGTAGAGGTCCCCGCCCGCGCCGCCGCTTAGGGTGTCGTCGGCTTCGCGGCCCTCGATCCAGTCGGCTAAGGCCGTGCCGGTGAGCATGTCGTCGTTGGGCGTGCCGATGATGCGCACGCCGCGCGAGAGCAAGTCGTCGAACGACAGGCTGACGCCCTGCCAGGGCAGGTTGATTTCCGAAACCGGGGCCTGCATGCCTTCTGCACGCGGGTCGAAGCCTGCAAAGCGGACTACATCGCCCTCATCATTCAAACGCAGCAGCAGGTCGCGCCCATCAAATTCCAGTTGAAGATCGTCGGCGTTGAATTCGCCTTGGAGTTCGATTCGGTTGAGATCCTGCTCACGCCAGGTTTCGGCAATGAGTGTCTCGACCGGGCGGCTGCCCCCTTCCTTGTAGATGCGGTAGGTATCAGAACCCGCGCCGCCGACCAGGTGATCCGCGCCACCACGGCCGTCCAGCACGTCATCGCCGTCGCCGCCGATCAGGGTGTCGGCAAACGGGGTGCCGTCGAGCCAACCGCCCTCGTCGCCTGCCATCTCGGTCTTGCCCGTGGGTTCGATGGTCTCGGCCACGATCTCAGTGCCATCGGCGAAGCGGATGATGTCCACCGAGCGGGTCTGCGTGGCCCGATTCGGCTCATAGCCGCGCAGGATCACCCGGTCGCCAGGCTGGTTGGCGAACTCGATCACCAGATCGCCGTTACGCTCTGAATAGCGCAGGTCTTCGGGCCGGATGCCGGGGCCGAAGGTGAGGATGTTGGGCGCATCGTCGACGATAGTGCCGCCGTAACCACCCTCGCCACCGTCCCAGCCGCCGCCGTAACCACCTTCACCACCATCCCACTCGCCGCCATAACCACCACCGTAGCCGCCTTCACCGCCGCCATAGCCCCAGTTGAGCACGCGATGGTCGTCGTCGATGATCACCTCACCGTGGCCGGGCTGGTACACGTAGGTGTCGCCACCCCATTCGCCGAAGAGTTGGTCATTGCCGGTGCCGCCGGTGAGCTGATCCGCGCCCCAGCCGCCATAGACCACATCGTCTCCGGCATTGCCCTCCAGCATGTCATCGCCATCGCCGCCGTGGATCAGGTCGTTACCGTCACCGCCGAGAATGGCATCGTCCCCACCCAGGCCCAGCGCGATGTCGTTGCCCGCACCGGCATCGATCGAGTCGCCATCGGGCGTGCCGTAAAGCACGTCATCGCCGTCGGTCGGGGTGTTGTTGGCGAGGTTGGCGGAAGCGAACAGATCGCCGAACTGGGCATAGGCCACGGCCTCCAGTCCGCCCGCCGGAGCCACGGTGCCGGTCAGCTCGAAGCCCGTGCCGTCGAAGGCCAGCGGCGCATCGGTCGTTGCCGACAGCAAGGCGCCCGCATGGGCCTGCAGCCAGCCCGCCAGGTCGAAGACGCGCGTCTTGCCATCCGCGTCGATGAACTGGATGCGCTCCAGATCGCCGGGCAGGTTGTCGATGCGGGTACCGTCGAGCGTGATCGACCCGCCTGCGCCGCCGTCGATGAGCAGCACCACCCGCCCGTCGCGGTCCAGTGCCGCCGAGAGCATGGAAGGAAGAACCGAGGCGCCGAAGGACAGGGTGTCCGTGCCTTCGCCTGTGTGCAGGGTGTCGTTGCCGTCGCCGTGGTTGAACACGATCACGTCGTCGCCCGCGCCGGTGTCGAGGTTGTCGTTGCCAGCTTCGCCAGCGACCAGATCCTCGCCCGAGCCGGAGTAAACATTGTCGTCGCCGCTACCCGCGGAAACCCGGTCATTGCCCGCTTCCAGGTAGACGTTGTCGTTGTTGCCGCGCGCCTGGACGGTGACGGACTGGCCGGTGTAGTCGTAAATCTCATCGTCGGCCTGGCTGCCGACGATGTTGCTTGAGTCGCCCCGGTAGCGCCACTGATAACCCATCTTGCCGCCATCGGCGCGGGCGATCACATCGGCCAGCGTCCACTCAGTGCCGTCGTCGAAGCGGAAGCGCTGGATCGCGCCGCGCCCCAGGTCGTCCCAGTTCTGGGTGCGCACGACCAGCGCGTCGTTGCCGCCGATGCCGATGACGAGGTTGGTGTAGCCGACATCGCCCGCTTGGCCGCTCCAGCTCGCATCCCCCAACTGCACCGACACGTCCTCGGGTCGGATGCCCGGCGCAAACACCACCGTGTCGTTGGCCACCGCCAGGCTCGCACCCATGGCGTTGTCCAGGCCCGTGCCCGTGGCCACGCGGTAGCTGTTGTTGCCTTCGCCGCCATAGAGCCAATCCCGGTCTGCACCGCCATCCAGCGTGTCATCCCCGGCTTCGCCATAGAGCTGGTCTAGTCCCGCGCCGCCTTCGAGCACGTCGTTGCCTTCGCGGCCATAGAGGGTGCTGTCTTTCTCGGTGCCGGTCAGCGCATCCTCGCCCGGCGAACCGTAGAGGATTTCCGCGCCTTCGCTCACATTGAGCTTGGCGAGCACGTCGCTCACATTGAGCCGCGCACCGTTGTCGAAGTCGAAGCGGTCGATGCGCTGCCAACTGTTGAGCCAGTCCTTGATGCGCACTGAATCACCCGAAGCGGCGACGGTGGCGATGAGGTCGTTGCCGTCGCGGGTAAAGCTCACGTCGTTCTGCCCGATGCCGGGCTTGAACAGCACGCGGCCATAGGTCGCCTCAATCAAGTCCTGTCCGTCACCCACGCCAAAGCGGTAGGTGTCGTAGCCACCCAGATTCTGGAAGCGGTCGTTGCCGGTGCCGCCGTCGAGCGTGTCGTCCTGCCAGCCGCCGACGATGGCGTCGTCGCCATGGGTGGCCGCCAGGGCGCGTGCAGCCAGTTCCGTGCGATCCCACACCGTGCCGTCGGCAAAGCGCAGTTGCTCGATGCCGAGTTCGCTCGACCAGGTGTTGGCCTGGCCGCGCACGGTGAGTTTGCTGCCGTCCGGAAGCCGAACGGCCATGTCGCCCTGCAGCGTCCAGCGCACGGTGACGTCATCAGGGCTGATGCCCGCGCTCAGTTCCAGCACGTCCGTGCCAGCGGTGTAGCCCTCGTTGATCACGTCCTGACCGTCGCCCAGACCGAAGCGGTAGGTGTCGGAGCTTGTCCCACCTTCAAGCACGTCGTCGCCAGCGCCACCGACCAGCGTGTCGTTGCCGGAGAGGCCAATCAGTTTGTCGTTACCGGCGCCACCCTCGATCAGATCGTCCCGCTCGTTGAAGCCGCGCAGTTCGTCGTTGCCAGATTCACCGAGCAGGCTGCGGGACTTGATCGTCTCCGCATCCCATACCGTGCCGTCGGCAAAGGCGATTTCCTCCACCGCATGGCGGTTGCTCTCGTTGAAATGGTTCCTGACGGTCAGCGTCTCGCCGGTGTCGCGGATCGTGATCTTGAGGTCGTCGCTGACCTGCCCGCCGTTGACCGCGCGCACCCGCTCCAGGCGCACATCGGAGGGCAGCACACCCGCCTTGAGTTCGATGCGGTCAGTCTCGCCCTGTTGCCAGGAGTCCTCGATGATGGTGTCGCGTCCATCTCCCCGGCCAAAGCGGTAGGTGTCGCCTTCGCCGTTGCCGTCGTAGACCTGATTTCCCCAGCCGACAACACCCCCGCCGCGCAACACATCGTTGCCTGCGCCGCCGTCCAGGATGTCGCGACCCGCGCCGCCGAGCAGCACGTCATCGCCGCCCTGGCCGGTCAGCACATCCGCTGCCCGGGAGCCGATGATGGTTTCCGCCTCTTCACTGCCGGCAAACAGAATGGCTTGCACGTTGGCATAGGACAGCACCGTGCCGTCGGCAAAGGCAATGCGCTCGATCAGGTATGGCCCGTTGGCCCCATTCCATGCTTCATCGAAATACTGCTTGAGCGTCACCTGATCGCTGCTGCCGCGTATCGCCAGCACCAGATCGTTGCCGTTGCGGATGAACTTCACGTCCGCAGGCGCCACGCCTTCCTTGAAGCGCAAGGTATCGCTGTTGCCGGCGGTGGTGTCCCCGTCGATCACCGTGTCCTGGCCGTCGCCCCGGCCGAAGAGGTAGGTGTCGTTGCCGTTGGCGGAGACTTGCGGCGTGGTGTTGCGCTCGACCCGATAGCTGCCGTTCTCGTAAATCCAGTTCCAGCCTGTTGAGCCGATCAGCAGATCATTGCCTGCACCGCCGTCGATGACGTCGTTGCCGCCGTTACCGATCAGCGAGTCGTTGCCCGCCTGGCCGGTGATCGCGTCGCCGGCGCTGGAGCCGTGAATCACGTCGTCGCCCTCGGTAGCCTGGGCCACGGTGGCGCGCAGCGCGTCGTCGTGGCTCCACACCGTGCCGTCGTCGAAGACGTACTGGCCGACGCCGTTGCTGCCCCACCACCAGCCGCCGCGCGGCACGGACAGCGTCTCGCCCGTATCGACGATGGTGAAAACGAGGTTGTCTGAGTAATCCGCAGTGACGCGAATGTCCGCCGGGGTGAGGCCCAGCAAGCGCACGGTGTCGCGCTGCACGCCGTTCTCTGCGTAGTCGCTGATGGTGTCGTTGCCGTAGCCGCGCCCAAAGACGTAGGTGTCGGCGCCGGATTCGCCATAGAGCAGGTCGTTGCCCGCGCCGCCGGAGATCAGGTCGTCGCCGCTGCCGCCGTAGATGCGGTCGTCGCCGTCTTGACCGAACAGCCGGTCGTTGCCGTTGTAACCGAAGAGGGCGTCCTGGCCGTCGCCTGCGAGAACGATGTCGGCTTTGTCTGTGAGCCCGGTGGTGTCGTCACCCTCAGTCAGCCTCTTTACCTTGAACTCGTCGAGCAGCGCCGCGATGCCCGCCGTTTGCGGCAGGGTCTCGATCAGCGTGTCGAAGTCGGCAAGCCCCACCCAGCTCGTGCCGGAGAGGAAGCCGTTGGCGTAGCGGTCCAGATCCAGAAGATCGGCCAGATAGTTCTCCGGGTCGGCGGCCTTCTTGGCTGCCAGCATCTGGTTGAGTTGCGTGGCGTCGAGCCGGAGCCCCTGTTCGTCGATGACGAGTTCGATCTGGTTCAGATAGGGCTTCAAGCGCGTCTGCATCACCAGGCTGGCGTAGACGCTTTCCTTGAGGCTGTCGTAGGCCTGCTGCAAGAGGTCAAGCTGGGCCTGCGAGAAGTTCACGCGCAGGGTGGGGAAGGCTTCGATGGCCATGGCCGCGCCACCGCTGCTACCGCCACCGCCCGAGCCTGCCGAGATGGCCAGGCCCCAGTTGGCTCCATCCGTCTGGCTCTTCTTCTCCGGCAGGTTGAAGAAGTACTGGCCGTTGAAGGCTTCGAGCACATGCAGCTTGCGGCTCCACTCGCTGATCAGGTTGCGGTAGCGGTCTGAGAGGTACATGCCGCCGAAGTCGGTCATCAGCGCTGCGCCGCCACCACTGCCGCCCACGCTGCCTGAGGAGACCGCCGCGAAGGCCACGGTATCGATGTGGCTTGCGCGCCGCTCGTTGCCGAAGGCTTCATAGACGATGCGGTATTTGCCCGATGCACGCTCTTCCAGGCTCTTGGCCATGCCGGAGGTGTCGGCCCAGGCGGTGAGGAGCTGATCGAGGAGCGCCTTCTGCTCGGCGCGGGTGGGGGCGCTCTGGAACTGGGCCAGCAGCGCAGCAAGAGAACCGGACTGGGCGGCGGCTTGTTGGAGTTCTCTGACGTTGCCGGCGCCTTGCATGTTGGGAAGCAGCTTGAGGGCTTCGGGGACTTCGATCTCCTCGGCAAAGCGCGTGTGGAAGGTGTCGGTGGCGAGTTTGAATTCGCCCATGGCGGCGGTTGAGCCGTCGGCGCGGGTGAAGCTGCCTTCGCGGGTGAGCTGGTTGCCGTTGGCCAGGCGCTGGTTCTTGAGGGTGTTGGCCAGGTTGAGGCTGACGATGCCGGCGTCGGCCAACGAGATCAGCTCGCCATCGCCTGTCCGGCCATCTTGGGACACATCGCGCCAGAGCTTGAGTTCGGTGAAGGCGGGGTCGGAAGCATCGATCACGCCGTCGCCGTTGGCATCGAGTGCGGCCAAGGCAGCAAAGCCGTTGGGAGCGAGGGTTCCATTGGGCATCGGCGTGAAGTCGCCAAAGAGTTCGGCGCCGGTGTCGATGGTGCCGTTGGCGTTGCGGTCCCAGACCAGCAGTGCATCGTTCTTGCCCGCCCAACCGGTTTTGGTGAGCACGCCATCACCGTCGTGGTCGAAGTAGACGTTGCTGGCAAGACCGACAGTTTCGAGGCCGTTGCCGTCGAAGTCGAGGATGATGGGGTCGCGCGGCCAGACCCAGTTTTTGGCGCGGTTGAAAATATCTCCGAGAGGCGAGAACTTGAGTGGTTCAAAGCGATCTGGTATCCCGTTACCGTCCAGATCATAAGGGGTGCATTCTTTGGGCTGGGTTCCCGGAAAAGGAAACTCCCGCCACCAGTTTGGATCATCAGGTGACGGTATACCTTGAGGCGGCCAGCGTGGTGGCCAATTTGTCTCCGTTGTCGGTAGCCGGTCGTTCGGGTCCGGAGTGGCATCATTCTTTGGATTTCCGTCCCATTCGCTAGGCGGTCGCCAAGATGCAGTATTAGGATCTGTTGAATTTGTCGAACCATTCGACACGGCCTTCCGAGCTCGCTCCAAGACTTCCTGCCATGATCGAGCATTCTTGCCGATACCAATCCCGACATCATTGTTGTGTTTATCCATTGCTGCACGGTCAGGCGGATTGTCTCTTTCTCTCCATTCCCCCCATGCTCTGACTACGGATTCCGGATACCCTTGTCGTACAGCCTCGGCAGCAGCAAGGATGTGTCTGTAGGCATCTGCCGGACCATCCTGGCGCCCAGGAAGTTGAGATGCCACAGCCTCGCGTTCTGCTCTTGCGTAAATTTCCCATGGAAAGTTCATCACCTCGTCTCCTCAATAATCTATTGAAAACATTTGCATTTGAGAGTGTGGTCGTAAATCTCGACCGAACAACTATCGCTCCCTTGCAGGTTTACTTGGCAAGAGAAGTTTTTTTGAACCTCGCTGTCCTTAATCGCAACATCGAGAGAAATTTCCTTTATAGGAAAAACGCCCCAAAATGAGTCGATTTGATGGCGGTCTAAAAAGTCGGACGACTTGAAAATGAGTCCCTTGGATGCATTCACCTCTACGATATTTACCGATTGCTGTCGGAAGTTTTGTACCGTAAATGACACAAAATTCGTGTTAACCAAGAATATTAGAAGTACTGCAACAGCGATCAGGAGAAAAAATCCTCCTAGCAGCCTGGCTATAGGGGCGGAAACATGTATCTTGTTCATGCCGCTATCCTCCACGCCTTATTCGCCGCCTCGCCGTCCCGCCAGCGCCGACCTTTGCAGGCCAGCACCAGATCCTCGCCGCTGCGGATGAGCTTCACGTCCGTAGGCGCCACCCATTCCTTGAAGCGCAGGGTGTCGCTGTTACCGGCGGTGTAGTCGCCGTCGATCACCGTGTCCTGCCCGTCGCCTCCGCCAAAGAGGTAGGTGTCGTTGCCGTTGGCGGAAATGCTGGGCGTGGTGTTGCGCTCGACCCGATAGCTGCCGTTCTCGTAAATCCAGTTCCAGCCTGTTGAGCCGATCAAGAGATCGTTTCCCGCACCGCCGTCGCCACCGCTGCTACCGCCACCGCCCGAGCCTGCCGAGATGGCCAGGCCCCAGTTGGCTCCATCCGTCTGGCTCTTCTTCTCCGGCAGGTTGAAGAAGTACTGGCCGTTGAAGGCTTCGAGCACATGCAGCTTGCGGCTCCACTCGCTGATCAGGTTGCGGTAGCGGTCTGAGAGGTACATGCCGCCGAAGTCGGTCATCAGCGCTGCGCCGCCACCACTGCCGCCCACGCTGCCTGAGGAGACCGCCGCGAAGGCCACGGTATCGATGTGGCTTGCGCGCCGCTCGTTGCCGAAGGCTTCATAGACGATGCGGTATTTGCCCGATGCACGCTCTTCCAGGCTCTTGGCCATGCCGGAGGTGTCGGCCCAGGCGGTGAGGAGCTGATCGAGGAGCGCCTTCTGCTCGGCGCGGGTGGGGGCGCTCTGGAACTGGGCCAGCAGCGCAGCAAGAGAACCGGACTGGGCGGCGGCTTGTTGGAGTTCTCTGACGTTGCCGGCGCCTTGCATGTTGGGAAGCAGCTTGAGGGCTTCGGGGACTTCGATCTCCTCGGCAAAGCGCGTGTGGAAGGTGTCGGTGGCGAGTTTGAATTCGCCCATGGCGGCGGTTGAGCCGTCGGCGCGGGTGAAGCTGCCTTCGCGGGTGAGCTGGTTGCCGTTGGCCAGGCGCTGGTTCTTGAGGGTGTTGGCCAGGTTGAGGCTGACGATGCCGGCGTCGGCCAACGAGATCAGCTCGCCATCGCCTGTCCGGCCATCTTGGGACACATCGCGCCAGAGCTTGAGTTCGGTGAAGGCGGGGTCGGAAGCATCGATCACGCCGTCGCCGTTGGCATCGAGTGCGGCCAAGGCAGCAAAGCCGTTGGGAGCGAGGGTTCCATTGGGCATCGGCGTGAAGTCGCCAAAGAGTTCGGCGCCGGTGTCGATGGTGCCGTTGGCGTTGCGGTCCCAGACCAGCAGTGCATCGTTCTTGCCCGCCCAACCGGTTTTGGTGAGCACGCCATCACCGTCGTGGTCGAAGTAGACGTTGCTGGCAAGACCGACAGTTTCGAGGCCGTTGCCGTCGAGGTCGAGGAGGATGGGGTCGCGCGGCCAGACCCAGTTTTTAGCGCGGTCCCACCATTCCTTAAATTTCAGGTTGATTGCTTGCCCGAAAGGATTCCAGACCCAATCATTGGTAACCCCGAATGAAGGAGGAAGGCCTGCTTTGTTCCAAGTGTCGACTGCCCATCCAGTGCAGTTTGTTCCATCGTTTCCCGGCCACCATGAACCAGGGAGGATGTAATCTGGGGGATTTTGAATCGAATTCTCAATATCACGCATGAGGTCGCGATATTGCTGGTCGGTGAGCGGGGTTTTGGGGCCAGCCAGATCATATGGAGATGGCTGACGGGCATCGGAATCAGGACCTGTCACTTCAATCTTCCCTGGGCCAGATGGATCACCAGGGGACGCAGGAATAAGACCGTATTCCGTTTGCCTTCCATCAGGATGGGTTACGGATATGAACGTGTGCGGGTTGATGTTTCCGGGCCGCAGACCTACATCCACACGCATCTGAACGCTTGCTTGTCCACTCATTTATTCACCTCGATAATTACAAATGGCTTAACGTTTTTGATCACGAGCCCGGATTCGCGATACTCATCTTGAGTTTCGCGAAAGGCGTTAATCGTTATGGGCACTCCACCTGTGATCCGAATGCCGTCTGTTAATGCCAGCGCAACGACCGTCAGGAACGCAGGGTGATTTTTTTCACCGACGCCATAGAAGTGGACCAAAACTCTAGTGTCTGTTTCGAGCGTCCCTGGAAGAAGGTCGTAGCACTCCCTTGGCGTCTTGCAGAGGCCTTTTGATAGCAAGGCGCTATTCATGGCAGCAGTTAGCTTTGCGCCCTGTTCAGAGTACTTTTTTCCCATGGCATATACCTCCAGAGACGAAAACAAAAAGATGCCGCCTACAAGGCAAACACCAAATATCGACATCAACCCGCGAAGATCGGATCTTCTAAAAAACGCGAATGACATTGATCTCATCAAATTTCCTCCTTCACCAAACTCATGTGCATGGCATGCTGCCCCATATTCACCACCTCATCCACCTGCAAGCCCTTGGGCACCTGGTGCGTGATGAAGATCATCGTCACCTTGCCCTTGAGCCGGTTGATGGTCTGCGCAAAGTGCTCGGCGGTCTGCTGATCTAAGTTCGATATCGCCTCGTCGAAGATCAGCACCTTGGGGCGTTTCAATAGCGCACGGGCAATGGCAATACGCTGGCGCTGCCCGCCGGATAGCCCGGTGCCACGCTCGCCGATCTCGGTCTGGTAGCCCTGGGGCAGCTTCTCAATCACCTCGTGGATCTCCGCCGCCTTGCAGGCGGCGATCACGTCTTCGAAATTGGCGTGTGGGTGAGCCATGATGAGGTTGTCGTAGATGGTGCCGGAGAACAGCACCGTCTCCTGCGGCACCACGCCGAAGGTGGCTCTGAGTTCGTTGGCCGCCAGTTGCCGGAGGTCACGCCCGTCCAGGGTGATTTGCCCTTCCTGCGGCCAGTAGAAGCCTTGCATGAGTTTCGCCAGCGTGCTCTTGCCGCAGCCGCTGGGGCCCATCAGCACGGTGAGCTTGCCGGTGGGGATCGTGAGGTTGAGGTTGCGGTAGAGCCAGGGGTGTTGCTCGGAATAGCGGAAACCCACGTCGCGAATGTCAATGCGGCCTTCGCCGCCAGCGGCGCGTTGCGGTGTCAGGGTGAACGGCTCCTGCGGCATGTCCAGAATGTCGCCCAGCCGCTTGACGGAAATACTGGCCTGCTGGAACTCTTGCCACAGCCCGACCAAGCGGAGTAGCGGCTGGCTCATGCGGCTGGCAAACATCTGAAAAGCCACCAGCATGCCCACCGTCATGCCAGCGTCGGGCTGCATCACCAGCCACGCGCCGACGACGAGGATGGACAGTGTCATGACCTGCTCCAGCCCGTTGGCCACCACGTTGTAAGTGTTGCCGATCTGCCGGGTGGCAAAGCCTGCGGAGAGGTATTGGGCCAGATAGGTGCCGTAGCGCTTACCAACAACAGGCTCCAGTTGCAGGGACTTCACCGTGGCCATGCCTGCCAGGTATTCGGTGAGGAAGGCCTGGTTGCGGGCCCCGAGCAGGAATTGCTTGTCCAGTCGCGCGCGGAAGACGGGCACCATGATGAGGCTCACGGTGACGATCAGCGCCATGATGCCCAGCGCGATCAGCGTGAGCTGCCAGCTGTAGGAGAACATCACCGCCAGGAAGATCAGCAGGAAGGGCAAGTCCAGCACCAGGCTCACCGCCGCGCCAGAGATGAATTCACGCAACTGCTCCACGCCGTGCAGGCGAGCGACCAAGGTGCCGGTGGGCCGCGCTTCGAAATACGGCAGCGGCAGGTGCAGCAAGTGCTTCAGCACCTTCTCACCCAGCACCGCGTCGATACGGCTGCCGGTGTGCAGCACCAGGTACTGGCGCAGCCAGCTCATGCCGCTGGTGAAGAACATGAACACCACCAGGGCCACACCGAGGACGATGAGGGTACTCTCCGAGTGGTGGGCGATGACCTTGTCGATGATGACCTGGGTGAACAGCGGCGTGGCGAGGCCGACAAGCTGGATCGCGAGGCTGGCGAGCAGCACGTCGCGCCAGATGCTCTTGTGGCGCAGGAGCTCTGGCACGAACCAGGAAAAGCCGAAGGGTTTTTGCCGGGCCTCGGGCGACTCGGCGCGGCTGACGGATTCCGAGATTGGCGGTTCGGCTTGAGCTACCAGCAGCAGAACCGGCGCGGCTTGGGCACGGGCGATGTCGAGCGCCACGGTTTCCGGCGCGGACTGGCCGGGCTTGACCCAAGCCAGGGTGTCGTCGCCGTGCTGGACGATGAGTGCCGGGGTGAGGGTGGTGCGGGGTGGGGGCTGGGGAGAGACAGTGTTTTCGGCTTCGACAGCGACTGCATCAGTAGTCGGAGCGACCAGCAGCGCCACGGCGGGCAGCGGCAGAGCCGACAGCCCCGCTTCGGGCCAGTGCGAGAACCCAGCCTTGAGGCCGAGTGCACTCAGAGCTTCGATCAGTGTGGGCAGATCGATCGGCGGCGGAAAACGCTTGATCACCAGCTCGGCATCGAACGGCTGGCGATAGAAACCGGCCAGGCTCGCCAGGAGCCACAGCGCGGCCTGTGGGTCTACGTGTTTATCCGCATCGGCAACGGCGTCCTGATGCACTCCCTGCATGTTTTGTCCATCTTATCCATTGTTATGACGGCGAGCTAACTATGCAATCTTAATAGGGGGGACTGTCAATAGCAAGACGGCATGTTTTTCGTAGATGGTCAAGTCCTAGCATTGCTGGAAATTCGTGAGCGGGATGCGCTCAGTTTCACCGGTGCAGTGCGCTCGGCATGAACACGATTCAAATGCTCGCGCAGGCTCTCCAGTTGTTTGAGTTCGAGCTCCAAGATCACGATTCGCTTCCAGGTTTCGCTGGCACGTATGAGCGCTGCGTACATGAGCTTCAACACCGCGCGCTCGCCGAAGGCGTGCGGGATGACCTTGGTGCGTCGGCGCTCTTCCCCGAACAAGCGTTCGAGCATGTTGGTCGTGCGCGTTGTGCGCCGGTGCGCGATCGGCAGCGTAAGGTGCGCGATGCAGGCCTCGAAGTCATCCAGGAAACAGGCGGTCGCGCTCGGATACTGGCGCTCGTAGCGCGCGACGAACTCCTCTTTGGCGATTTGCGCCAACTTTGGACTGCCCGCCTGGTAGGCGGCCAGCGCCGCGCCCTTGACCTCGCGCCAGGCTTCGGCAGGAACCTTCGCCTCGAGGTTACGGATCTTGTGCGCAAGACAGCGTTGCCGCAGTGCTCTCGGAAACACCTCCTCGAGCGCTCGAATCAGTCCCGGGGCACCGTCGGTGACCCCCAGAATCGGATCGATGAGCCCGCGGGCCTTCAGATCTCTCAGAAAGTCGCGGCAGCTCGCCGTATCCTCCTTGGTTCCGGGAGCCAGCCCCAAAAGCACCTTGTGGCCGCTCTCGACGACGCCCCAGGCGGCGAGCACGGCTTCGCGCGGCTGGCCCAAGTGCAGCTTCTCGCCAATGCCGTCAACGAAGAGGTAGAGCACCTTCAATTCCGAGAGGTCCCGGCCCGCAAAGGCCTGATAATCGGCCCACAGCCGCTCAGTGAGCTCCGAGGCCGCGCTCTTCGAGAGCACGCAGCGCCCCGCCTCATCGCTGAACGCCGCCTCGATGTCGCGCACCGAAAGCCCCCGGGCATACATCTCCACAGCCAGCCGCTCAAGCTCCTCGGTGCGGCCGCGGATGAGCTCGCGAATCTTCGAGCGAAACGGCTCCACCGTGTCCGACACCTGCGGCACGCCAAACTCGATTTCGCCCTCGGCCGTCTTCACCCGGCCCACCCGGTAGCCGTTACGGTAGCCGCGGCCGCCCGAACCGCGCTCGTAATACCCGCGTCCAAGCGCCTCAGCCGCCTCTGCGTCCAGCGCCTCTTCCACGATCAGCCGCACCGCCTGCCGCACCAGCCGACTGCGATCGGCCCCGCTCTTACCGGCAAACATCTCCTTCAACTCGTTGCGCGTCCTCTCAGACGCCGGTACTCTTGCCATTGGGATGTTTCTTCTTTCCGGTTGTCGATCCGAACGCTGCCAAACGTTCAGACCGAAGGATGCATCCCACCTCATTTTTACAGCAAGTTTAAGACTTCACCTTCATAGATTTTTTCGTGATCGTTGTTTTCTCACCACGGCGACTCTCCCCGAACCAACCCGCGCAAACACGCGGAAACGCGCTTATGCTCGGAGAATTGGTTTGGTTTCGGTCGCACCCCACCACCACAATCGCAGGACCAGAGTCTCTCTGGCCCTTTTTCGTACGCGCCATCCCCGCGTGAAATGGACGGGGTTTTGGCCGAATCTGCGACGACGCCGATGGGCCGGAGGGGGTCAGCTCGGGCGCTTCCGACTCTTTGTTCGGCCGAAAACTCTCGGCTGCGCTACGTCCCCTTGATACCGCGACGGTACCTTCCCTTGGGTTTTCCGTGTTTTCCATCGGCTTTGAATTTCTGAGGACAAGAGGTGTGATTCATTCACACCGAGCGCTATGTGCCCTTGGCGACGCCGCCAAGAAAACCTTTTCGCTGCTTGTCTATCTCGTCAATGAGGTCGAGCGTCAGGCCCGCGCCGAGGGCAAGACGCTGAGCGCGGTCCATCCAAGAGGCGCCGCGCGTTCTGGCGAGCAGGGCAGTATGAGCAGCGTGAGCTTTACAGGAATCTCTGGGGAGAACTTGACCTCGGCGCACTGCGCAAGCGGCGGCAAACCGTGCTCGTGTTTGTCGAGTGGATAAAAAAAAGCGCCCGTACGGGCGCTTTTTTTTTGGCTTCCTCACCCTCAGATCGGATTTTTCTTTGTTGGAGGATTGGAATTTATGCCCTCATGTCCGCCGAAGGGTCGAAGCACCATCAAAAGTTGGGTACGATGTTATGCTCACAGCATACCATCCGGGCTTCCAGAGTCGTGATGTAGGGGTTCTTGCTGATCTGCATCAGCCTGGAAGCGCCTGTGCTTTCCTTCCGTATCACCGGGGACGAGCCTTGCAGCAACGCCTCCTTGGGAATGCGGTACAAATCGCCGCTCCCGAGCTCCACGTACGCTCCGGGCTCGTTGATGTCTTGCCACGACATTTCCGGAAGGAATTCCCTGTGGGAAGGTTCTGCTGAAACCGTGCGTACAGCTTCTGCCATGGTTGCCTCCTTTTTCGTGGATCCTCCCTGAATTTTTGCTCTTCTAGTACCCCGTAGCTTAGCAAAGGAAAGGCGCAAAGCAAGTTTTGGCTCAACAATAAGCAATTGAAATAAGATATTATTTTTTTGACGCGCAGGATGGCCGCGGCAGCGGAAAAGGACAGCACGCGCCCCGTGGTGGGGCGCTAAGCGGCGTCTTCGACCGGCAGACCCTGTTTACCACGTAATACTTGATTGCTCAGGGATTTTTCGTGAACCCGAAGAGCCCCCGGCCATCGAAGGCCTGATCCCAAGGCTCCGCCTCGGCTTTCTCGACCGGCTTGGCCCAGTACTGGGTTCCGAGACGGGCGATATGATCCACAACGCGTTGAAAATCGTTGGTTTCCATGGCAAACAGCACGGCGCCGGAGTACCTATTTGCAATTTCGAACAACATGGATGCCTCCTAAGTGGTGTGTTCCTCTTGAACTCACTAGCAAATCCCGTGCCGTCCCTTACGAACCCTTCCGGGCACCGGAATCTCGCGGGCAATCAATAAACTGGGTTCGGGCGGGGCGGCCGCAATCCGAGGGAGGGCTCTGTTTTTGTGCAGGGCTGACTCCTGAAGGTACTGCCTGATCCCGGTGGGGCTCTTGGTAGCGAGTCTGGGGGCGTTCAGAAGGAAGCGGGATCGTGTGGCTGTGATGGTCGGGGCCATCGTCCGGGGATGCTGCTAAGACAGGTATGCTTAGACGAACAAGAGGAAAGCGGGTATGACCCTGACGACAGGCGAGATCGCTTGGGATGACTTCCTACGGCTCGATATCCGGGTCGGCACCGTCATCCGGGCGGAGCCATTCCCGGAAGCCCGCCGTCCGGCCTATAAGCTATGGATCGATTTCGGCCCCGAGCTGGGCGTGCGCAAGTCCTCGGCCCAGATTACCGACCTGTACCGGCCCGAGACGCTGGTGGGCCGGCAGGTGATCGCCGTGGTCAATTTCCCGAAGAAGCAGATCGGCCCCTTCATGTCCGAGGTGCTGGTCACCGGCTTCCCCGACGCTGAAGGCCGCATCGTCCTGGCCCAGCCGGAGCGCCCGGTGCCCAACGGAGCGCGGCTCCTCTAGCGGCGGCAGGGCCGGCGATCCCAGGGGCGCCTGGCGAGATTGCCATCCTCGTCGCTGCTAGGACAATGGGTTATAGTGTGCGGTAAAAGGGCTCGGGCACCGGCTCCTTCATGAAAGCTGCATTTTCCGGAAACGAAACCCTTTTCCGGCGCCTGTTCGACGCCCATCCTCTGCCCATGTGGGTGTGGGATCCGGGCACCCGGACAGTGCTGGCGGTGAACGACGCCGCCCTGCGGGCCTACGGCTACAGCCGGCAAGAGTTTCTCGCCATGAAAGCGGGAGCGTGGCGGGTGGGCAGCCCGCGTCCCGAGGGGGGCCTCGAGCGCCATCGCGGGAAAAACGGCCGCACCTTCCAAGTCCAGTCGGTCTCCCGCATCCTTGCCTTGGGTGGGCGCCGGGTGACCCTGGAGATCGCCCAGGAAGCGGGGAGGATTCATCACGCCCTCGCCTTGCTCGCCGCGCGGGAGGGGGAGCTGCGGGCCACGCTCTATTCCATCGGCGACGCAGTGATCTCCACCGACGCCGCTGGAAGGGTCGCCCGCATGAACCCGGTGGCCGAGGCCCTCACCGGCTGGCGCGAGGCGGAGGCCCAGGGCAGAGCGCTCAAGGAGATCTTCACCATCTTCAACGAACACACCCGGGCGCCGGCTGCGAACCCGGTCGAGCGGGTGCTGAAGGAGGGGCTCGTGGTGGGGCTCGCCAACCACACCGTGCTGGTGGCTCGCGACGGCCGCGAGCGGCCCATCGCCGACGCGGCAGCGCCGATCCGGGACGCAAGCGGCCACCCGGTGGGCGTGGTACTGGTGTTTCGGGACCAGACGGAGGAGCGCCGGGCCGAACGGGCGTTGCGGGAGAGCGAGGCCTACGCCCGGGCGGTGGTGGACTGCGCCCTTGACGCCGTGATCGGCATCGACCACGAAGGGCGGGTGGTGGAATTCAACCCGGCAGCGGAGCGGCTGTTCGGCTATTCCCGGGAAGAAGCGGTGGGCCGGGAATTGGCGGCCCTCATCGTTCCGCCGCAGCTCCAGGAACGGCACCGGCGCGGCCTGGCGCGCCATCTCGCCACGGGGGAGGCCACGATCCTCGGGCGGCGAGTGGAGATGCCGGCGCGGCGCAAGGACGGGGAAGAAATCTTGGTGGAGCTCGCCATCACCCGCATCGACCGGGATGGGCCGCCCCGCTTCACCGCCTACCTGCGCGACGTCACCGAGCAGCGCAGGGCGCAAGACGCCTTGCGGGAGAGCGAGCGGCGTTACCGCGCCCTGTTCGAGGCGAATCCCCATCCCATGTGGATCTACGATCTCGAGACGCTGCGCTTTCTCGCGGTGAACGATGCCGCCATCGACTGCTACGGCTGGAGCCGGGAAGAGTTCCTGGCCATGACCGTCCGTGACATCCGCCCCGCCGAGGAGTTGCCGCGGTTCCTGGAGGCGGTCGCCGAAGCGGGCCGGGGCGGGCTCCGCCGCTCGGGGGTGTGGCGTCACTTGCGCAAGGACGGCAGCGTCATGCTGGTGGAGATCAGCTCCCACCACCTCGAGTTCGAGGGGCGGCCTGCGCGGGCAGTGCTGGTGAGCGATGTGACCGAGCAGGTGCGCGCGCGGGAAGCTCTGCAGCAGAGCGAAGAGCGCTTTCGCCTGCTGGCGCGGGTCACCAACGATGCCTTGTGGGATTGGGACCTCCAAGACAACACCCTGTGGTGGAGCGAGGGATTCGAAGCCCTGTTCGGCTTTCGCCGCGACGAGATCGAGTCCACCATCGAGTCCTGGACCACCCGCATTCATCCCGACGATGCGGCCCGGGTGGTGGACGGGGTGCAGGCGGTCATCGAGGGGGGCGGGACCACCTGGTCGGACGAATATCGCTTCCTGCGCAAAGACGGCTGCTATGCCCACGTGCTCGACCGGGGCTACGTGATCCGGGACGCCGAGGGCAAACCCCTGCGCATGATAGGCGGCATGACCGACCTCACCCAGCACAAGGTGGCCGAGGCCCGCATCGAGCAGCTCGCCTTCTACGATTCCTTGACCGGGCTTCCCAACCGGGCGTTGCTGTTGGATCGGCTCAAGCAGACGCTGGCGGCGGCGGCCCGCCGGGGCGAGCGGGTGGCGCTGCTCTTTCTGGACCTCAACCGGTTCAAGGAGATCAACGACACCCAGGGCCACGCCACGGGGGACCAGGTGCTGCTGGAGGTGGCCCGCCGCTTCCAGGCCACCCTGCGCCAGGAGGAGACGGTGGCGCGCTTCGGCGGCGATGAGTTCCTGGTGGTCGCCCAGGGGGTGGACCAGGCAGGGGCGATGCACATTGCCGAGCGCCTGCAGGACGCCCTGGCCCCGCAGGTCAACGTGGGCGAGCTTGCCTTCGGCGTGGGGGCAAGCATCGGCATCGCCTTCTATCCGGACGATGGCACTTCCCCCGAGGAGCTGCTCAAGCATACCGACATCGCCATGTACCGGGCCAAGGCGGACAAGGCGGGCTGGCGTTTCTACCGTCCCGAGATGGGCAGGGAGCTTTCCCGGCGGCTGGAGATGGGGCGGCGGCTGGAGCGAGCCCTCGAGGACAACGCCCTGGAGCTCTATTATCAACCCCAGTTCGACCTGGGCACCCTCCGCCTCACCGGGGCGGAAGCGCTGTTGCGCTGGACCGACCCCCAGTGGGGCGCGCTCAGCCCCGCGGAGTTCGTCCCCGTCGCGGAGGAGCAAGGCCTCATGGGGCGACTTGGGGAATGGGTGTTGCGCTCGGCTTGCCGGCAGCTCCGGGCATGGCAGACGGCAGGGCTGCCTCTGCCTGGGCGGGTCGCGGTGAACGTGGACGCCCGGCAGTTCGAGGATCCCGAGTTCGTTCCCAAGGTATGCGCCATCGTGGAGGCGGCGGGCCTGGTCCCCGGGGTCTTGGAGCTGGAGATCACGGAAAGCGCCGTGATGGCGGACCCAGAACGGGCGGTGGCGGTGACCGAGGCTCTGCGGGAGGCGGGCTTCGCCATCGCCATCGACGACTTCGGCACCGGCTATTCGTCCCTCGCCTACCTCAAGCGCTTCGCCGTGGATACCCTCAAGATCGACATCTCTTTCGTGCGCGACATGCTCTCCGACGGCAACGACGAGGCCATCGTCAAGACCATCATCGCCATGGCCCGCAGCCTGGGGCTTGCCACCTTGGCGGAGGGGGTGGAGGTGCAAGCCCAGGCCGAGCGGCTGCGGGCGCTGGGCTGCGATTTCGCCCAGGGCTTCCATTTCGGGCGCCCGGAGCCGGCGGACGCCTTCGCCCGCCGTTGGCTCGCCCGCGGCGCTTCGCCCTGAGGGTCAAGCTGCAGGTCTTGGCCGATCATCGCTTTCCAGAGCGGCCAGCAGCCGGCGGGCCTCGTTCTGCAGGCTGCGGTAGGAGTCTTCCCATCTGCCGTCCCGGGGCGTCGTCCCTGCCAGGCGCCGCACCAGCCCTTCGAGGGCTCGGGCATGCCGTCGGACGAGCTGCGCCTGCGCCAGCGCGTCTTCGTATTCCTGGGCGTACACCAGCTCCACTGTCCGGTCCTGGCACACGCCGTTGCAGGTCTGGGGCGCTTCGATCCTCCCGCAGCCGATGCACTGCCAGGCCTTGAGGGTTCTGGTCATCGCCTCAACCCCGCTCGGCCGCGGGCTGCGCGGCAGGGATCGCCGGCCGCCCCCGGGCGAGGGTCCCCACCACGAACGCGGCGAAGGCGAAGGCGCCGACGATGAACACCAGGTCGCCCACGGTGCGCACCCAGCGCAGCGTCTCCAGGAGGGGGAGTTGCAGGAACTCTTCGCTCCTGGCGTACCACAGGCCTACTTTGAGGTTGGCCCAGAACTGGTAGAGGCCGATGGGCAGGAGGCTCGTCACGATCATGGCGGCGAGCCCCCCGTTCATCCACCAGAAGGCGGTCTTGAGGGCGGCCTCGCTCCATTGAGCCTCGGGCCGCAGGCTGCGCAGCACCAGCAGCACCAGGCCCAGCGCCAGAAAGCCGTAGACCCCGAACAGGGCCGCGTGGCCGTGTACCGCGGTGGTGTTCAACCCCTGGAGGTAGTAGAGGGCGATGGGGGGATTGATGAGGAAGCCGAACACCCCGGCCCCCACGAAGTTCCAGAAGGCCACCGCCACGAAGAACTTGAGGGGCCACTGGTAGCGCCGCATCCAGGCAGTGCGGTCCTTGTGGCTCCAGTTCTCGTAGGCCTCGATGCCCACCACCACCAGGGGCACCACTTCCAGGGCGCTGAACACCGCGCCGATGGCCATGATGGAGGTGGTGGTGCCGGAGAAATAGAGGTGATGGAAGGTGCCGGGCACGCCGCCCAGCATGAATAGGGTGGCCGCGGCCAGGGAGGCCCGGGCGGCGCTCGTGCGAGAGACGAGCCCCATGGCGGAGAAGATGTAGGCGAGGGCCACCGTGGCGAACACCTCGAAGAAGCCTTCCACCCACAGGTGCACCACCCACCAGCGCCAATACTCCATCACCGAGAGGTGGCTGCGAGCGCCGTAAAATAGGCCTGCGCCGTAGAATAGACCCACCGCGAGGACCGAGGCGGTGAAGAGGATGAGCAGGCTTTTCTGCTTTTCGCGCTTGAGAGCCGGCACGATCCCGCGCAACATCAACCCGAGCCACAGGATCAGGCCCGCGTACAGGGCGATCTGCCACACCCTTCCCAGGTCCACGTACTCGTAGCCCTGGTGGCCGAGCCAAAAGTTCACCTCCAGCTTGAGCTGCTGGTTGACGGCGAGGAACTGGCCGATGAAGGAACCGGCGACCACCACCACTAGCGCCCCGAACAGCAGGTCCACGCCCAGCTTCTGGTATTTCGGGTCGCGGCCGCCGTTGATCACGGGGGCGAGGAACAGGCCCGCCGCCAGGAACGCGGTCGCGATCCAGAACATGGCGCTCTGGATGTGCCAGGTGCGGGTGAGGGCGTAGGGCAGCCAGCGGGAGGTCTCCAGGCCGTAGAACGCCTGGCCCTCCACGGTGTAGTGGGCGGTGAAGCCCCCGAGCAGCACCTGCAGGCCGAACAGGGCAACCACCACCACCAGGTATTTCCATAATGCCCGCTGGGAGGGCGTCAGGGAGAGGCTCGCCAACGGGTCCCGGGCGAGGGGCTTGAAATCCTCTTCCCCGTGCTTGCGACCGAAAGACCAGATCCAGATGAAGGCGCCGATGCCGGCCACCAGCAGCACCACCGACAGAACCGACCACAGCACATTCTCCGCCGTCGGCGCGTTGTCGATCAGGGGCTCATGGGGCCAGTTGTTGGTATAGGTGGCCTCCGTCCCTGGGCGCGTGGTGGCGGCCGCCCAGGCGGACCAGAAGAAGAAGGCGGCGAGACTGCGCCGGTCCTGCGGCCGCGGCAGGGTGTCCTCCTTCATGGCGTAGCTCTCCCGCGTCTTCCTGAGCTCGGGCGCGGCTCCGAAGAGAGCATCGTAATAGCCCTGAACCTGGCGGATGGCGGCGGCCCGCCGCGGCGTGAGGGTCACCGTGCCGGAGGCGGCGTCGTAGGTGTTGGCGCGGTACTCGCGCTTGAGCTCGAGCCGGAGGACCGCCTGCTGCTCCTCGGTGAGCGCCCCGTAAGACTGGCCATGCCGCTCCCGGGCGGCGAGCTCCAGCCAGGCGATGAGCTCCCGGTGCAGCCAATCGGCGGTCCAGTCGGGAGCCTGGTAGGCCCCGTGGCCCCACACCGACCCGAGTTGCTGGCCGCCGGTGGACTGCCACGCAAGCTGGCCCTGGATCACGTCGTCATGGGTGAAAAGCGCCGGCCCGTCCTGGACGACGAAGCGCTCGGGCACGGGCGGCGCCTGGCGATAGACCTCGCGCCCGAAAAACCCGAGGAGCGCGAAGGTGACACCGAGGACCGCGACCAGCGTCAGCCAGAGTTTCTTTTCCGTGTTCATGGGGACGAGTTCTCCTTGAAGGGTGAGTTCGGCCGGGGCCGCTTCAGGCCTGCTCGATGGCCCGGGGGAACAGCACGTTGTTCTCGAGATGGATGTGCTCCATCAGGTCGCCGATCAACTGCTCGAGCCCCCGGTAGCAGGCTCGCCAGGTAGTGCAGGCGTCATCGGGCGGCACCAGGTCATGGGCGGTCGCCTTGAGCTCCGCCAGGGCGAGGCCATGCTGATCGTGCTCGTAGCGCATGACACTCATGGGGGTTGCCATCATGGCGCCGGCCCCTTGGAGGATCATGGGAAAGAGCACGCGTTCCTCCTTTTGCATGTGGGACTCCAGCTCCCGTTGCAGCTCCTCGAGGCGCGCCGTCAGTCCCCGCGGGCACTGGGGATGGCGCCCGTGCACCTGCTCCACCTTGCGGGCGAGGCCGATCAGCTCCGGAAGCTGCTGGCGGTGCCCCTTATGGAAGCTTTCATAGATGTGCTCGATCAATCGCCCGAGGGGCGCGGTGCGCCAATCGGCCTCCGACGCCGGATGGGTCGCAAGCCGCGTCAGCGCCTCAATAAACGCTGCTGGGTCGACGCCTCGGGCCACCAGGGCCTGCTTCAGCAGCTGCTCGCCGCCGCAGCAGAAGTCGATGCAGTGTTGGCGGAACAAGCGGGTCGCGCCAGGTATGGCGGCCGCCAGTTCGCCCACAGGGGTTTCCAGGTAACTCATGGCACGTCTCCCATTCGAGGTTTGCTGGATTCTGGTTAGGTTTAAACAAGACGCGTGCCACAATGATTGCATTGATTTTTAATGACTAATTATATTTCTATGGTTTAAATAACCGTATCAGGATCAGGTAATTTTTACTTGGTATGGTAGAATGAACCAGACTTTGCAGACCGGGGTGGGCCATGGAACCATTACTGCAATTGATGTCCGACCTGGGCCGCGACCTGCCGCCCCCGCTGCGGCATCAGCGGCTGGTGCAAATCCTTAAGTCCGCCTTCGAGTGCGACGCCATCGGATTGCTCAGGCTGGAAGGGGAGGTGCTGCGCCCGGTGGCGGTGGAGGGGTTGGTGAAAGAGACCCTGGGACGGCGGTTTCGCCTGGCCGACCATCCCCGCCTGCAAACGATTCTCTATGCCCACGAACCGGTCATCTTCGAGCCGGACACGGGGCTTCCCGATCCCTACGACGGCCTGGTGGAGTCCTGTAGCGGCGATTTGCACGTGCACGACTGCATGGGGGTGACGCTTTACGTGGATGGACGCGCCTGGGGCGTGCTCACGTTCGATGCCCTCGCCCCTGGCCGCTTCACTCAGCTCGCGCTGGAGCGGCTCAAGCATTTCGTGTTGCTCGCCGAGGCGAGCGTGCGCCTCTCGGAACTTTCCGCCCAGCTGGAAGGCTTGCGAGCCTTCCGCGCCCAGGCGGGCACGGCGCTGGAGCCGATGCTGGCGGCGGGGCGGCAGGAACTGATCGGGCAATGCCCGGCCATCCAGGCGCTCAGGCAGGAGCTGATGCTGATCGCGGACTCGGAGCTCTCGGTGCTGATCCTGGGCGAGACCGGTGTCGGGAAGGAGCTGGTCGCGCGGGAGCTCCATGCCCTATCGCGGCGGCGCGAGCGTCCCATGGTCCACGTGAATTGCGCGGCGCTGCCCGAAAGCCTGGCCGAGAGCGAGCTGTTCGGCCATGTGAAGGGGGCCTTCTCGGGGGCCATCAGCCACCGGGCGGGCAAGTTCGAGGCCGCCGAGGGGGGCACCCTGTTCCTGGACGAGGTGGGCGAGTTGCCGTTGACGGTTCAGGCCAAGCTCTTACGGGCGATCCAGCACGGTGAGGTGCAGCGGGTGGGGTCGGATGCGCCGCTGAAGATCGACGTACGCATCGTCGCCGCCACCAACCGGGACCTAAAGGAAGCGGTGCGGCAGGGAAAGTTCCGTGCCGACCTGTACCACCGCCTGAGCGTCTATCCCGTCTTCGTGCCGCCGCTGCGGGAACGCGGCAACGATGTGTTGCTCCTCGCGGGCCACTTCCTGGAGCTCAATCGCTCGCGCCTAGGCGTGCGCAGCCTGCGGCTCTCCCGGGACGCGGAAAAGGCGCTGCTCGCCTATGGCTGGCCCGGTAATGTGCGGGAACTGGAGCATGTCATAAGCCGCGCCGCCCTCAAGGCTCGGGCGAGGGCGGCCAGCGCGGACGCCATCGTGACCCTCGAGCGGCGGTTTCTGGACCTGGAGCCCGAGGCTTCCGACGTGCCCGTTCAAGCTCCGGCGGAGGAAGCGGAGGCGGCGAACCACGGCGGCGTGGAGCCGGGACTGACGCTGCGCGAGGCGAAACAACGGTTCCTTCGCCGCTATATCGAGGGCGCCCTGGCCAGGCACGAAGGCCGCTGGTCGCGGGCGGCGGCGTGCCTGGGCCTCGATCCCAGCAATTTGCACAAACTCGCCCGCCGGCTCGGCCTGAAGTGAGAGGCGTCAGAGGATCCGCCGTTCACCCGCGCCAGTTTCCGGCTGCCTGGCAGCCTGACGGGGGTAAGCTATAACTTAATTCACGGAACCGGATCGCTGGGTTTGCATGTCACAACCTGACGGGCGTTCCGGGAAGGATGCAAGGGTGGATTCCATGAGTAATCGTCGGTGGGCAAACATTGGGGCGGGACGGGGGTTGAAGGGAAGTCTGCTCGCGTTGGCAACGGTGGGAGTCCTTGCGGCGGTCCCCGCCGATGCGCTGGGACACGGGTTCCGCCATCATCACCCCGGCCACCGGGGAGACGTTTTCGGGGCGGCGGTAGTGGGAGGGCTCCTGGGCGGATTGATCGGTTCGGCCATCGCCGGCTCGCCCAGGCACTATGCCTATGGACCGCCGCCCGGAGCCGTCATCGAGCGGCGGTATTACATTCCTTACGATCCGCCGCCGGCCTACTACTACGACGGCGGCCCGTCCCGGGTTTATTGCTACGGCCCGACGCGCTATTACGATCACGGGGACGGCGACAGGACGCCCCCGAAACTGCTGCGGGACTACCCGCGTTGCGAGGACTGACTTGCGGATGGCGAGGGTGGCGGGCGGCTCGATGGAGGTGGCTCGCTTCAACCTGAAGCCCGTGCGTGTTTCGCCGCTCCTGTTAACCATCCGGGCCCCGGTAGAGCGAAGCCGTTTTACCGGCGGCTCGATCACCAAGGGTAAAGCTCAGTGCATGGAGGTGGCTTATGGCAACGTACATCATCTTGAGCCGCTTTTCTCCGGAAGCCTTTAAGGAGCCGAATGATTTCAAGACCCTCGCCGCCACCGTCTCGGAGAAAATCAGGACCGAGTGTCCTGGGGTCACGTGGAAGGAGAGCTACGCCACCCTCGGGCGCTTCGATGCGGTGGACGTGGTGGAGGCGGCCGACGTGAAGGAGGTGGAACGGGCCGCCATGATCATCCGCGCCTACGGCCATTCCACCACCGAGACCCTGGAAGGGACGCCCTGGAAAGAATTCTTGAACGCTCTGTGAAGCGCCGGGCCGGAATCGGCCGCTTGCGCGGTTTCGACCCAGTGACCGGCGGCGAGGCCGCCGGTTGAGACAACCCGCCATGACCGACGTCGTGCGCCGAGTCGATTACTTCTCGATTCAAGTACCTAACCGGCCGGGAGAGGCCTTCAAAGTGCTCTCGACCCTGGTGAGCGCGGGAATCAACCTGCTCGCCTGCACGGGTTATCCCCAAGGACGGCGAGCCCAGATCGATGTGGTGCCGGAGGACACGCGCAAGTTCTCGGCGGCGGTCAAGAAGGCGGGCCTTGCTTTCACCCCCAAGAAGAGCGGCTTTCTGATCCAGGGCGAGGACCGGGCCGGGGCGCTGGCCGAAAATCTCAAGAAACTGGCCCAGGCGGGGGTGAACGTCACGGCGGTGGACGCGGTGTCCGCCGGCCAAGGCCGCTGGGGCGCCATCATCTGGGTCGCCCCCCAGGACGTGGCCCGTACGGCCCGGTTGTTCCGCAAAAAAACCGCTTAGGTCGCGATTTCCTCGGGCTGCGGGTGGTTGGGATACCATAGGGGCTTAGCTCCGACCTGAACCCTTCCATGGACCTCACCCGTCTGACCGAACTGAGCCAGCAGCTCGCCGCCCACCTCCCGTCCGACTGGCCCCTTCTCCTGGCGCTCGCCGCCGTGATCGTGCTGGTCATCGGCTCCCACATGCAACTGCGCCGCCATATCCGCCGGGAAGTGGAGGCCCTCGCCCCACGAGAGGATTTCTACCGACTGGTGGACGAGCAGCGGCAAGTGAACGAGGAACTCGCCCGGTTGGCCGCCCGGCTCGCCCATGGGCCGTCCCCTGGCGAGGAGCGCTCGACCCTCAAGCGGGATAAGCTGGAAGAATTGATGGGTGCGCTCTACGAACTGCTGTTCTGGCTGGACCGGGAAAAATCGGCGCGGCTGTTCAATGCCCCAACGTCCACGAACGAGGCGCCAGTGAAGAGGGTGATGGCCCTCGCCCGCCTTTACTTTTCCGAGCTGGCCGGCGCCGCCTCCACCCTTTACTCGGTCTACAGTCGGGTGATGATCGGGCTGCTGCGCTGCGAACTCTCCCTCGCCCAGGCGGAGGGGGACGAGAACCGGCGCCGGGAGATCCTGGGGGAATGGCAGAAGCAGTACCTGGGCCTCCTTTCCGAGCTCTCGGAGGCCACCCGCGCCTTGGAGGCGGAGTGCGCGAAACTCGCAGGCGGTGCGGGCGGGCCTGCCGCCGCTCCTATAGTCCGGGACCTGGCCGACGCGGAGCCCGCCATGGAGCCTCCCGTTCAAGGAGAGATGAACCGTCCGCCCCCGGCGCGCAGATGAAACCGCCCCGGTCGGAGAAAAGCGCCGGAGCGACTCGCCCGCCCTGGGGATCGAGGGTGCCATGATGGCGTTCCCGTGGTCTAAGGCGAAGGTAGGCCTTCGGGAAAGATGACGGATTCATGCCGCTGAAAGGGGACGCGAAATCCATGACCAGACGCTGGCTCCAACCCCTGGGGCGGGCGCTGGCGCGCTATCTCAGCCAGCCCTTGCCCCATTACGCTCCAGCCGCCACGTCGAGCCCCGCGGTGCTGCTCGCGACCCTACGGCCTGCGGACGTCCTGCTGGTGGAGGGCAATACCCGCATCTCCACGGCGATCAAGTACCTCACCCAGTCCACCTGGTCCCACGCCGCCCTGTACGTGGGGGACGCGCTGGTGGACGAGCGCAACTGGGAAAATCCCCCCGTGCTGGTGGAGGTGGACATGGTGCACGGCTGCCAGGCGGTGCCCCTGTCCAAGTACGCCGCTTTCCACACCCGCATTTGCCGCCCCGTGGGCTTGTCGGAGCAAGACCGGCGGCGGGTGGTGGACTACGCCATCGCCCGGTTGGGGCAGGCCTACGATCTCAAAAACATGCTGGACCTGGCCCGCTACCTGTTGCCTATCGTGCCCGTGCCGAGCCGGTTTCGGCGCCAAATGCTCTCCTTAGGCAGCGGCGAGCCGACCAAGGCCATCTGCTCGACCCTGATCGCCCAAGCTTTCCAGGCGGTGGGTTACCCCATTCTGCCGCGGGTCACCCGGCGCCGGAACGGCTCGGGTACGAGCGAAGAAGAAGTCTACGCGAGCCGGCACCCCAGCCTGTACACGCCCCGGGATTTCGACATCTCCCCCTATTTCCAAGTGGTCAAGCCCACCCTCGAGCACGGGTTCGATTACCGCCGCCTCACCTGGGAAAACGTAGGGGGATCTTCCCGGGAGACCTGGGAGCCTTCCCCCGCCGGCGAAGTTGCCTCGGCTGCTCTTGAATCCGGAGCGAACGGCCCCTATTCGGTGTTCCAGAACAAGCCGCTTGAGCGGTAAAGAAGGAAAGTTTTCGCTCCGCCTTTTCCCAGAGGCGGGGGAGCTTCCGCGCCTGACGGCTTGCACGCCGTAAAAAAGGAGGAAATGCATGAAATCAGTGGGCGTTGGGCTCGCCCTGGGGTTGTTGCTTGCCGTCACGGCGGCGTTTTCTGCCCAGGAGCGGGCCTACCGGGGCCTTGCGCTTTCCACAGCGTATCCGGTTCAAACCCTGCGTCCTGCGGAGACCCTCACGATTCCCCTGACGGTGCATAATTTCGGGCTCCCGCCCCAGGTGGTGGAGCTGAAGGTGGAGACGGTGCCCTCGGGGTGGAAGGCGAGCTTCGTCGGAGACGGGCGGGTCATCGGGGCTGTGTACGTCAGTCCCGACGCCGAGCGCAGCGTCACCCTGCGGCTCGACCCGCCGAAGGCGCTGGACAAGGGCAGCTACTCCTTACGGGTGGTGGCCCAGGGATCCGGACAGCGGGCCGAGCTTCCCCTGAGGCTGCAGTTCGGGGACGTGCTGCCGGCGGACCTGGGACTTCGAGCGAGCCTGCCCACCCTGCAGGGCAGCGCTTCCGCCAGCTTCAGCTATGAGCTCACCCTCGAGAACCGCAGCGGCCAGGATGTCCTGGTGAACCTTTCCGCCGAGTCGCCGCCGGGGTTCGAGGTGAGCTTCACTCCCGCGTTTTCCTCCCAGCAGGTGACCAGCCTGCCGGTCAAGGCGGGGGAATCCCGGGATTTCAACGTGCGGGTGCAGCCCCCGCGCCGGGCGACCGCCGATCCCTACCGGATCGTGGTGACCGCGGACACCGGCCGCGCCCGGGCCAGCACGGAGCTTACCGTGGTGGTGACAGGGCGCCCGCAACTTGCCCTGCGCACCCCCACCGAAGTGCTATCGGGGGAGGCCTATGCCGGGGAGCCGGCACCCGTGACCCTGTTGCTGGAGAACACCGGCACTGCCCCGGCCCGGGGCGTGACGTTGTCGGCCTTTCCGCCCAGCGAATGGAAGGTCACGTTTGAACCCAAGGAACTCGAGGCGGTGCCGCCCGGGGAACGAGCTCAGGTGACCGCCACCATCACCCCCTCGCCCCGCTCCCTGGCGGGGGATTTCAACGTGAATTTCCGCGCCGAGGCCGAAGGGGAATCGGCGTCCATGGATTACCGGGTGACCGTGCGTACCTCCACCCTGTGGGGTCTGGTGGGCATCGCCGTGGTGCTCGTGGCCCTGGTGGTGGTGGGCTTCGCCGTGGCGCGCTACGGACGGCGATGAATGCTCCCGTCATCCAGACCCGCGCTCTCACCAAACGCTACGGCGGCACCGTGGCGGTGGAGGGGCTCGACTTGGACATTTACGCAGGGGAGGTGTTCGGCCTGCTGGGGCCCAACGGTTCCGGCAAGACCACCACCATCCTCATGCTGCTCGGGCTCACCGAACCGAGCGCAGGGGAGATTTCCGTGCTGGGGCTCGATCCCCGACGCAGGCCCCTCACCATCAAGCGCCAGGTGGGCTATCTCCCGGACGCGGTGGGCTTCTACGACGAGCTGACCGCCTGGGAGAACCTGCGCTACATCACCAAGTTGAACGGCCTTCCCCCCGCCGAGGCCGACTGCCGCATCGGCTCGGCCCTCGCCCGCATGGGACTCGAGGGGGTAGCCCACGCGCGGGTGGCCACCTTTTCCCGGGGCATGCGCCAGCGGCTGGGGCTCGCCGAACTCCTGTGCAAGGCGCCGCGGATCGCGATCCTGGACGAGCCCACCCTGGGGCTCGATCCGGAAGCGGCCCGGGATTTTCTCGCCTTGATCTTGAAGCTCAAGGAGGAGGGCATCACCGTGCTTCTTTCCTCCCACTTGCTGCACCAGGTGCAGGAGGTATGCGATCGGGTGGGGCTCTTTTCCCGGGGCCGCATGCGCCTGACCGGCAGCGTGGAAGCGCTGGCCCGCCAGGTTCTCGGGACCCTGTGGCGGGTGCGGCTGGAAGCCGAGCCCGCGCCCTCGGACCCGCAAGGGGCGCAGCTGCGCCGGTCGCTGGAAGAGGTGCCGGGGGTGCGCTCCGTGCAGCCGGAGGGACCGGGGCGGTGGCGGGTGGACGCCGAGCGAGATCTGCGGGCGGAGCTGGCCCAGGCGGCGCTGCAGGCGGGCGCTCGGCTCCTGGGCCTCGCCCAGGAGCGTCCCGGGCTGGATGAGGTGTACACCCGCTATTTCCAGGAGACAGCCCATGAAGCGTGAGGGATCGCCCTGGACAGGGGTGACGGCGGTATGGGCCAAGGAGCTGGCCGACCATCTGTCCTCCACCCGCATGCGAGTGCTGGAGATCCTGGTGCTCGTCGCCGCGGTGGGGGCGGTGTATGTGGCCGGACAGCAACTGCGCGCCACGGTCATGCAGGATCCCTTTGCCTTCCTGCGGCTGTTCACCGCCGCCCGCGCGCCGCTTCCCTCCTTCGTCGCCTTTCTCGGCTTTTTCGTGCCCCTAGTGGCTATCGCGCTGGGCTTCGACGCAGTGAACGGGGAGTACAACCGGCGCACGCTGAGCCGCATCCTTTCCCAGCCCATCTACCGCGACGCTCTGCTCCTCGGCAAGTTTCTCGCCGCCCTCTCCACCTTGGCGGTGCTGCTCGCCGCCCTGTGGCTGGTCACCACGGGGCTGGGAATCCTATTCCTGGGGCTGCCGCCGGGGCCGGAGGAGGTGGCGCGGGGGTTGCTCTTCCTCCTAGCTACCCTGTTCTACGGAGGGGTGTGGCTGGCACTCGCCCTCTGCCTGTCCGTCGTGTTCCGTCAGCCCCAGGGGGCTGTGCTCACGGCCCTTGGGGTGTGGATCTTCTTCGCGGTGCTCTGGCCCATGCTCACCCAGTTCCTGGTCCAGGGCGCCCAGGCGGTGGCAACCGGCATGGCCCGGGATCCCCTGGCCCAGGTGAGCCTCGCCCTGGGGCTTGCCCGCGTCTCGCCCAACGCTCTGTACAGCGACGTGGTGCAGGCGCTGCTGCAACCGGAAGTGCGCACTCTCGGGCCGGTGTTCCTGGCCCAACTGGACGGCATGATCATCGGCCGGCCGCTGCCCCTTGCGGAAAGCCTGGCCCTGGTATGGCCCGCCTTCACCGCCCTGGTGGCGGGAACCCTGCTGCTCTTCGCCTTAGCCTACGTGCTATTCCAGCGCAAAGAGGTGCGCGCCTGAGGATCACCGCTCGGCTGCGCCGAGCTGTTTCTCGATGCGGCGGGCGAAGACCGCCATCTCCTTGGCCGCTTGCTTGTCGCCCTTTTGCTCCGCCACCTGGATCCCCTGGCGGTAGGCGTCCAGGGCTTCCACGGGCCGTCCCGCCTCGGCGAGGGCCTTGCCCAGGAGTTTCCACGCCGCCGAGTAGTTCCGGTCCAACTCCAGGGCGCGCCGCAGATGGGCGATGGCGCTGGCCGCGTTGCCCTGCTTCAGGTACTCGGCTCCGAGGCCGAAGCGCAGCAGCGCCGACTCCCTGCCGGCGGCCAGGAGTTTTTCCAGGTTGGCGATGGCGGGGCTTGCCATGAGGGTGCCTCAGAGCTCGATCTGGGTGCCGAGTTCCACCACCCGGTGGGTGGGAAGGCGGAAATAAGCGGTGACGCTGCCGGCGTTGCGTGCCATCGCGGCGAAGAGCCGTTCGCGCCATAGGGCCATCCCTTCCTTGGCCAGGGAGGGGATCAGCGTTTCCCGGCTCAGGAAATAGGACGTCTCCAGCGGTGGAAACTCCAAGCCGTAGGGTCGCAACAGAGCGAGGGCCGCCGGGATATCGGGCTGATCCATGAAACCATAACGGACCGTGACGCGATAGAAATCAGGGGCTAGCGCTTCCAGCGCGACGCGCCGCTCTTCGGAGACCCGTGGCACGGATTCGGTCACCACCGTGAGGAACACCACCCGCTCGTGCAGCACTTTGTTGTGGGCCAGGTTGTGCAGTAGGTCGTGGGGGACGGTGTCTGGTTTGCTGGTGAGGAACACTGCCGTTCCCGGCACCCGCTGGGGCGGATTCGACTTCAGGCTCTGCAGCATGGGCTCCAACGGGAGCTCGTGGGCTCGCAACCGCTCGAACACCAGTTGCCGTCCCCGATGCCAAGTGGAGAACAAGGTGAACAGCACGACGCCGACGACCACCGGAAACCAGCCACCTTGGAACAGCTTCAGGGCATTGGCGCTGAAGAAACCCAGGTCCACGGTAAGGAGCAGCCCGGCCAGGGAGCCTGCTACCCAGCGGTCCCAGCGCCAGAGATGGCGCAGCACCACGTAGAGGAGGATGGAGTTGGTGGCCATGGTGGCGGTGACTGCGATACCGTAGGCCGCCGCCAGGTGGCTGGAGGAATGAAAGCCGAGCACCAGCGCCACGACAGCGGCAAGCAGGGCCCAGTTCACCCAGGGCATGTAGATTTGCCCCTTCTCGCGCTCGGAAGTGTGGGTTACTTCGAGGCGCGGGCAATATCCCACCTGGATGGCCTGGTGGGTGAGGGAGAAAGCACCCGAGATCACGGCCTGGGACGCGATAATCGTGGCGGCGGTGGCGAGGGCCACCAGGGGATAGAGGGCCCATGGGGGCGCGAGGAGGTAGAAAGGATTGCGCGCCGCTTCGGCTTGGGCAAGCAGCAGCGCCCCCTGGCCGTAGTAGTTGAGCAGCAGCGCGGGCAGCACGAAACCGAACCATGCCAGGCGGATCGGGCGCTTGCCGAAATGACCCATGTCGGCGTAGAGGGCTTCGGCTCCCGTGATCGCGAGCACCACGGCACCGAGCGCAAGGTAGGCCTGCCAGCGGTTCTCGGCGAAGAAAGCCACCGCGTACCAGGGGTTGAGGGCGGCAAGCACTTGCGGCGTACGAACGATTTGCGCCAGGCCGAGGAGGGCGATCACGGAAAACCACAGTATCATCACCGGGCCAAACACGGCGCCCACGCCAGCCGTGCCGCGGCGCTGGAACATGAAGAGCGCGACGAGCACCGCTACGGCCACGGGCTCCACCACCGGATCCAGGCGGGGAGTGGCCACCGCGAGCCCTTCCACTGCCGAGAGCACCGAGATGGCGGGGGTGATCATCGCGTCGCCGTAGAACAGGGCGGCGCCAAGCAGACCCAGGGCCACCAAGGTCCGCCGGCGCCTGGGCTCCTCCCCCAGCGCTTTCACGACGAGGGCGGTGAGCGCCATGATGCCCCCCTCGCCCTGATTGTCCATGCGCATCATGAGCACCACGTATTTGAGCGTCACCACCAGGATGAGGGACCAGAAGATGAGGGAGAGGATGCCCAGCACGTTGGTGGGGTTGACCGGCAGCGGGTGCAGGCCGTTGAAGACCTCCCGCAGGGTGTACAGGGGGCTGGTGCCGATGTCGCCGTAGACGACGCCGACCGTTGCGACCGCCAGCGCCAGCAGCCGGTGGCGGTCGGCAGGCGGGACTGCGGAGGTGATGGCCGAGCCTGGGGTTTCAGGGACGCCAGACATAAGGACGCTCAATGTAGCGGCAAATCGCCTGTTTTTCCATCGGAACCGCCTGCGGTTGTCCTGAACCGACCGGCGACCTACCATTAACGCGCGTTGACCCCCCGTCCCGGAGGAAGCCATGAGCCGCACCCCCGTCTCCACCGAGGCCGCCCCCAAAGCGATCGGCACCTACTCCCAAGCGATCCGCGCCGGACATACCGTATATCTCTCCGGCCAGATCGGGCTCGACCCCAAGACCATGGCCCTGCTCCCAGACCCGGAGGGACAGATCCACCAGGTGTTCAGAAATCTGCAGGCGGTGGCTGAAGCGGCCGGCGGCAGCCTGGATCAGGTGGTCAAGCTCACCGTCTATCTCACCGACCTGGCCCATTTCGGTCGAGTGAACGAGATCATGGCCAGCTATTTCCGCGAGCCCTACCCGGCCCGGGCTGCGGTGGGCGTGGCGGCGTTGCCGCGGGGAGCTGTGGTGGAAATGGAGGCGATTCTGGTGCTCGGGACGTGAGCCCCCGTGAAGCGCAGGCCGGCGGGCTTCGAACGGACGCGGGCTTGGCGGAAACGCCGAACGGCGGTGACAGGGCGGCACCCATGCCCGAGTCCTCCTTCCCGTCTCCCATCGGGGAGCTGAGCCCGGCGCTCGCCGGGCGGCTCGCCCGCCTGGGGATTCATACCCCTTTCGACCTGGTGCTGCACTTGCCCCTGCGCTACGAGGACGAGACCCGTCTCACCCCCATCGCCCAGGCCCGCCCCGGTGTGCCAGTGCAAGTGGAAGGGGTGGTGGTGAGCAACGAAATCGTCTACCGGCCCCGGCGCCAACTCGTGGTGCGCCTCTCCGACGGTAGCGGCGAGCTCACTGTGCGTTACTTCCACTTCTATCCAAACCAGGCTCGGGCTCTGGCGGCGGGCAAGCGGGTGCGGCTGCGGGGGGAATTGCGGCCGGGATTTCTCGCGCCGGAGATGGTGCACCCACGGATGCGGGTGGTGGCTCCCGGCGAGCCGCTGCCCACCACCCTCACCCCCGTCTACCCCACCACGGCGGGGCTGGCCCAGCCGGTGCTGCGACGGCTGATCGGGCGCTGCCTCGCCGAGCTGGACCTCGCCGACACCCTGCCTGCTCCTCTCCGGGCGGTCCAGCGGCTTCCGGACTTCGAAGCGAGCGTGCGTTTCCTCCACGCCCCGCCCGCCAGCGCCGACCTGCAGGCCCTGGCCGAGCGCACCCACCCGGCATGGCGGCGGGTCAAGTTTGACGAGCTATTGGCGCAACAATTGTCCATGCGCCTGCATTACCGGCAGCGCCGTGCCCGCGTCGCGCCGCGGCTGCCGGCGCGGGGCACCCTAACCCGGCGGTTGATCGCGTCCCTGCCCTTCCGGCTCACCCGGGCACAGGAGGCGGCGTTTCGCGAGATCAGCCGGGACATGGAGGAGGCCCACCCCATGCAGCGGCTGCTGCAGGGAGACGTGGGCAGTGGCAAGACCGTTGTCGCCGCCCTGGCGGCGCTTCAGGCGGCGGAGAACGGCTACCAGACCGCGGTCATGGCGCCCACCGAGATCCTGGCGGAACAGCACTATCGCAAGTTTGCCCAATGGCTGGAGCCCCTCGGCGTAAAGGTGGCCTGGTTGACGGGCAGTCAAAAGAAGCGGGTCAGGGAGGAAGCGCTCGCGCAGGTGGCCGAGGGCACGGCGCTGGTGGCCGTGGGCACCCACGCCCTGTTCCAGGACGAGGTTCGCTTCCAACGCCTGGGGCTCGCCGTGATCGACGAGCAGCACCGCTTCGGCGTGCATCAGCGCCTTGCCCTGCGCTTGAAGGGCGACCATCCCCACCAGCTCATGATGAGCGCCACCCCCATTCCCCGGACCCTGGCCATGAGCTACTACGCCGACCTGGACGTGTCGGTGATCGCCGAGCTGCCGCCGGGGCGCACCCCGGTGGCGACCCGGCTGGTGGCGGACACCCGGCGCGAGGAGGTGATCGCGCGGGTACGCAGCGCGTGCATGCAGGGGCGACAAGCCTATTGGGTGTGCCCCTTGATTGAAGAATCGGAGGCGTTGCAGTTGAAGACCGCCCTCGAGACCTTCGAGCGCCTGAAAAGCACCTTTCCTGAGCTCAAGGTGGGCCTGGTCCACGGGCGGCTCAAGCCCGAGGACAAGGCGCGGGTGATGGAGGCTTTCCAGCGGGGCGAAATCCAGCTGCTGGTGGCCACCACCGTGATCGAAGTGGGGGTGGACGTGCCTAACGCTTCCCTCATGGTGATCGATCATGCCGAACGCATGGGGTTGTCCCAGCTTCACCAGTTGCGGGGGCGCGTGGGCCGGGGGGCGGAGAAGAGCGCGTGCATCCTCCTGTACGGCACGCCTCTCTCCGGGGCAGCCCGAGAGCGGCTACGGGTGATGTACCAGGTGAGCGACGGCTTCGAAATCGCCCGCCACGATCTGCGGCTGCGGGGGCCGGGAGAATTCCTGGGGGCGCGCCAGAGTGGGATGCCGCTATTGCGCTTCGCCGACCTGGAGCGGGACCAGGACCTGCTGGAGGCAGCGCGGGAGGCGGCCCGGGAGATGCTGGAGCGCTTTCCCGACCACGCCCGCCGCCATCTCGAGCGCTGGTTGGGCCTGCGGCACCACTATCTCAAGGTGTAGCCCGTGGCACTCACCCCAAGGGGCCGGGTGATCGTGAAGCCCGGCCGGGAGAAGTCCCTCCTGCGCCGCCACCCCTGGGTATTTTCGGGGGCCGTCGCGCGGGTGGAAGGCGACCCCGGCGCCGGGGAGACGGTGGAGGTGGCTTCGGCCGACGGCGCCTTCCTCGGCTGGGGAGCGTTCAGCCCCTTGTCCCAGATCCGGGTTCGGATCTGGTCCTTTGATCCAGAGGAGCGCATCGACGCTGATTTTTTCCGACGGCGGCTCGTCGCGGCCCTCGCCCTGCGCCGGGATCTCGTGCCGGCGGAGGAAACCGACGCGGTGCGACTCGTGCACGGCGAATCCGATGGCCTGCCGGGGGTGGTGGTGGATCGCTACGGGGATACCCTGGTCCTGCAACTCGGAAGTTGCGGGGCGGAGGCGTGGCGCGATTGCCTGGCGGAGCAGCTGTCCGCCTTGACCGGGGCGGAGCGGGTGTTCGAGCGCTCCGACGGGGAGACGCGGGCCCTGGAGGGGCTCGAGCCCCGAGTGGGTCCTCTTCGAGGTGACGAGCCGCGGGAGCCCATCCCCATTCGGGAGCACGGGCTCGCCTACCGGGTGGACGTGCGCCGGGGACATAAGACGGGCTTTTATCTGGATCAACGGGTCAATCGGATGCGGGTCGCGCGCCATGCGACCGGGCGCCGGGTGCTGAACGGCTTCTGCTATACCGGTGCCTTCACCGTAGCGGCCCTCGCAGCAGGCGCTGCGGCGGTGCTGTCCATCGATTCCTCGGCGCCAGCGCTAGAGGCAGCCCGGGCCCACGTGGCCCTCAACGGTCTCGATCCGGCCCGCTGCGAGTGGTGGGATGCGGACATGTTCCAGGCGCTGCGGCGGCTTCGGGACGAGGGCCGGCGTTTCGACCTGATCGTCCTGGATCCGCCCAAGTTCGCCCCCACCGCCGCCCAGGCGCCCCAGGCGGCCCGGGGTTACAAGGACCTCAACTGGCTCGCCTTTCGGCTCCTCGAACCCGGGGGGTTGCTGGCCACCTTTTCCTGCTCCGGTGGAGTGGACGAGGCTCTGTTTCAGAAGATCGTGGCCGGCGCGGCCCTGGACGCGGGGGTGCGGGCGTGCATCGTGGAGCGCTACGCAGCGGGCCCCGACCACCCCGTGGCCCTCCACTTTCCCGAGGGCGCGTATTTGAAGGGGCTGCTGTGCAGAATCGGTTGATCCGAGGAGGCTAGAGGAGAACGGAGTTGCAGCGGTTTGATTACGACTTATTCGTTGTCGGGGCCGGCCTCGGGCGGCGTGCGGGCGGCCCGCATGGCGGCGGGCTACGGCGCCCGGGTGGCCATCGCCGAGGAGCGCTTCCTCGGCGGCACCTGCGTGAACGTGGGCTGCATCCCGAAAAAGCTCTTCTCCTACGCCGCCTACTTCCGCGAGGACTTCGAGGACGCGGAGTATTTCGGCTGGAGGGCGGGGCGGCCCCGCTTCGAGTGGAGGCGGCTGCGCGAGAACAAGGACCGGGAGATCGCGCGGCTGTACGGCGTCTACGAGCGGTTGCTGGAAGCGTCCGGGGTAACGCTGCTGCGCGGCCGCGCCCGGGTGCTCGGGCCGCACATGGTGGGGCCCGAGGCGGGAGAGGTGGTGCAGGGCTTCGCCGTGGCCGTGAAGGCCGGCGCCACCAAGGCCCAGTTCGACAGCACCGTGGGCATCCACCCGACCCTGGCCGAGGAGTTCGTCACCCTGCGCGAGAGAAAGCCCGAGCCCGGGGCGGTGGGCACTGCATGATCCCAGGCGTCGGCCGTGGTCGCCGCGCGCACGGGACGGGTTTACGGGTTCTCCAGGTCCACGGCCGTGCCGGGCGGATCCTCCGCGTCCGGGTTGAGCACGCCAAAGCGGGCGGGGATATGGGCGTAGAAGACCCGGATCTTCTCCCGCTCGACGAGCTCCAGCAGTCGCCTCGCTTCCTCGGGCGTGACGATGAACTCCACTTCCACGGTGAGGGTGCCGGCCAGCTCGAAGAAGTGGTTCTCGTAGAGCACGTGGTGCCGCCCGAACCCGGCCATGGCGCGAAACGCCGAGCCGCCGCGGATGCCCATGCGGTTGGCTTCCGCGAGCAGCCATTCCCACAGGAGGGTGTGGCGGTGGCGGGCGTTCTCGTGCACATAGAAGCGAAGAAAAGCGCCTTCCATGCTCGATCTCCCGTTGCTGTCCTGCCTCTTCAGCTTTGCATGAGCCACTTCGCCGTGCCGATGCCTAGCGCGGTTAGGGTGAGGGAGCCCAGCAGGTGCCCGCCCGCTACCGCAAGGGCCCAGGCGAGCTGCCCGCGGCCGAGGAGGGAAATCACCTCGGCCGAAAACGTGGAAAAGGTGGTGAGCCCGCCCAGAAAACCGGTGATGACGAAAAGGCGCGCCTCCGCTGGCAGGCCGGACCTGAAAGAGAAGTAGGCGATCGCCACGCCCACCAGGTAGCCTCCCAGGAGATTGGCCGCCAGGGTCCCCAGGGGGAAGGGGGGAAGCAGCGGGTTCAAGGCGAGACCGAGCCCCCAGCGCAAGCAAGCCCCCAGGCCGGCACCCACGAAAACGCTGAGAAGCGAATAAATGGCCACCCCCAAGACCCTTTCTCACCCCTGAGCGGACGCCCGGTGCCGGGGCTCCATCTCCCCAGGAGATCCGCAACGGGGACAGGGGTTGACCTCGACCGACACATGCCGCAGCTCGTGGCAGTCGGCGAGCAGCGCCCGGTAATCGTCCGGGGTTCTGGGCGCATGGGCCACCAAGGAGACGATGCAGGCATACTGACTGTGGCCGATGCGCCATACGTGCAGGTCCGCCACCTTGGCATCCCCGTCCTGCTCGATCCTGCTCCGGATCCGCTCCACCAGCGGGTGGTCCATCTCCCGGTCCAGGAGCACCTTAGATGAATCCCGGATCAGCCCGTAAGCCCAGGCGGAAATGACCGTCGCACCGACGATGCCCATGACCGGGTCGAGCCAGCCCCAGCCCAGGAAGCGTCCCCCCACTAGGGCGAAGATCGCAAGGACCGAGGTCAGGGCGTCCGCGATCACGTGCAGGTAGGCCGAGCGCAGGTTGAGGTCGGCGTGGTGATGATTCCCGTGGGCGTGGAGAGGGTCATGGGAGGCGTCGTCGCCGCAATGGGGGTGATGGTGGTGATCCCTCAGCAGCCAGGCGCTCAGGAGGTTGACCGAAAGCCCCAGGGTGGCGACCAGGAGGGCCTGCTCGTAGTCGATGGGCAGCGGTCGAAAGAGCCGGGCTGCCGACTCCACCGCCACGTAAAGGGCGACCACGGCCAAAAAGACTGCGCTGGCGAAGGCGGCCAGCACCTCGATCTTCCAGGTGCCGAAGGCGAAGCGGGGATCGCGCGCGAACCGGCGGGCGAAGACATAGGCCATGCCCGAGACGCCGAGGGCCACGGCGTGGGTGCTCATGTGCCAGCCGTCCGCCAGCAGGGCCATGGAGTTGAACAGCCACCCGGCGGCGATCTCGACTACCATCATGACGCTGGTGATGGCCACGACCCGCCAGGTGTTGCGTTCCCCGGCGGGGTTGCCGTGTTGGAAGACGTGCTCGTGCTGCCAGCGGGAGGGGTCGAGCAGGTGCGTGGTCATGGACCTCTAGAGAGGCGTCGGCGATAGCTCACCCGCAGCATTGTAAGCCATCGAGGGCTCGCGCCGGCCCGGAGGAATCACCCCTGGATTTAATGCAACAGAGTTGCACAAAATCGCCCTTGCGTGATTTAATCTCGGCCATGGCAAGAACCGGCTCAAACCGCCTCGCGCCGGGCGCCACTACCCGCGCCTCCCGCTCGGCCGAGGCCCTGATTCGGGAGCGCGGCGAACGCGTCACACCGGCCCGGGTGCAGGTGCTCGGCGTGCTGCTCGCCGCGCACCAGCCCCTTACCCACCATGAAGTGGAGCGGGCCCTGAACGGACGGGAGCGGGTGGACCGGGTCACGGTGTACCGGGTCCTGGAGTGGCTGGTGGGCCAGGGATTCGCCCACCGGATCGCGGGCGATGACCGGGTGTGGCGCTACAAGGCCCAGGCGGACAGCGCCAGCCACGCCCACTTCAAGTGCAACCGCTGCGGGGCGGTTTTCTGCCTGGAGGACACCCGCACCGCCTACGCTCTGGCGCTGCCCCCCGGCTACCGCTCCCAAGCGGTGGAGCTTACCATCCGGGGGCTCTGCGCCGAGTGCGCTGGCGGCGAGTGAAGGCTAGCCATGCCGGTGCTTTCCAAAGTGCAATCCGGTTGCGGGACGCGACCGGAAGAGGGATCGTCCTGCCGAGGAGAAGGCCCATGGATTACCGCGAGGCGGCCCAGACGCTAGAGCAATCCCTGAGGCTTACCCTTCCCCCCATCGCCGTGTGCCTGGTGGAGGAGGCGCCCTCAGGGGTGGGCGCTTACTGCGGACCTCCTGTGCCCGGCGGGTACGTTTTGCCCCTCGCCCCCGACGTCGCGGCCGGAGAGACGCCCGGCGTCCTGCAGTCTCTGGAGCGGGCGAGGGGGGGCGGATGATCGCCCGCGCCTACCATCCGGCCTGGGATCGGGCCGGCCTCTGGACTTCCGCCCTGTGTCTGCTCCACTGCCTGGCCACGCCCCTGGTGATGGCCCTGATGCCGGTGGCGGGCGCCGAGTTGTGGGCCGGGGAATGGGTCCATCGAGCGCTCGGCGGGGTGCTGGTACTGCTCGCGGCGGGCGCTTTCGTTCCCGGCTTCCTGCGCCACCGGCGCTGCTGCGTGCCGGCGCTGGGAGCGGGCGGCCTGGCAGCGGTGCTCTTCGCCGCCTTTGCCGGGGAAGCGAGCCTCGGGGAAACGGGAGAAATCCTCTTGACCGTCGCGGGATCGGGGGTGTTGATGGCGGCCCACCTGGCAAACCGCACCTTCTGCCGATCGTGCACCGTTTGCCAGGCAGCCCGAGGCCAGGAATGAGACCGGCCGGTTCCGGGGATGGGCCGTGGACGTCCTGATCGCCATCGTCCTCGCCGCGGCAAGCTTCGTCTACATCGCGGTGGCGGACCTGGTGCCGGAGCTGCACCATGGGCCTATAGCCCGAGCCGGCGCGGGGCAAGTGGGATTGATGGCGATCGGCGCAGGGGTGATCCACCTGCTGCACGGCCTGCACCCTTAGGAATCGGAGAACGGGCGTGGGGCGAACCTTGATACCGGTCACCGTGCTCACGGGATTGTGCATCGCAGAGGACGCGGGGTCGTCGGCTGGGGGATAATAGGACGTTCAAGGGGAAAACCGGGGCTTTCGCCCGGCCCCGCCCCATGACCACGGACGACAGGAGACTCGCATGGCGCAGATGCGTAATCCCCACGAATGCACGAGGGCCGCGCGCCGCCGCGGCTCGAAAGGAGGTGCGTCATGACCCGCAAATCGACCAACAGGAACGCCCCGGCGGCGTTGCCGAGCGAGCAGGAGCTGCTCAAGGCGCCCCCCGAAGAATACATGAGCCCGGCCCAGCTCGCCTTTTTCCGCCAGCGGCTGCTCGCCATGCGGGAGGAGCTCCTCGCCAACGCGGACGCCACCAGCGCCCAGTTGAAGAAGGTGGAGGCGGTGGCCGACGTCTCGGACCGGGCCACGCTGGAAGAGGAATACACCCTGGAGCTGCGCACCCGGGACCGGGAGCGCAAGCTCCTGCACAAGATCGACGCGGCGCTGAAGCGCATCGAGGACGGCTCCTACGGCTATTGCGAAGACACGGGCGAGCCCATCGGCATCGCCCGGCTGCTCGCCCGCCCCACGGCGACCCTATCCATCGAGGCCCAGGAGCGGCGCGAACGGCGGGAGCGGACCTACGGCGATTGAGCCCGCGGGCGCTCTCGCCGGCGTTCCGGCAATCACGGCGATGAAAGGACTAGAGCGATGATCATCATCATGGGCAACGACGCCTCGGACGCCCAGGTCGAGGCGGTGGTGCGCAAGATCCGGGAGGCGGGGCTGGGCGTGAACATTTCCCGCGGCACCGAGCGCACGGTGATCGGCGCCATCGGCGACGAGCGCAAGCTCACCGAAGAGATGTTCGAGAGCATGCCCGGCGTGGAGCAGGCGATCCACGTGCTCAAGCCCTACAAGATCGTGGCCCGGGAGTGGCACCGGGAGGACACCGTGATCCAGGCGAGGGGCGTGCCCATCGGCGGCGGCGCGGTCCAGGTGATCGGCGGCCCCTGCTCGGTGGAGACGCCGGAGCAGATGCGCCTCGCCGCCAAAGGGGTGGCGGAAGCGGGCTGCCGGCTGATGCGGGGCGGCGCCTTCAAGCCCCGCACCAGCCCCTACACCTTCCAGGGGCTGGGGATCGACGGCCTCAGGATGCTGCGGGAGGCGGGGGACGTCTACGGGCTGCCCATCGTCACGGAGCTCATGGACGTGCGCATGCTGGACACCTTCCTCGCCTTCGACGTGGACGTGATCCAGATCGGCACCCGCAACATGCAGAACTTCGACCTGCTCAAGGAGGTCGGACGGGTGAAGAAACCGGTGATCCTGAAGCGGGGCCTTTCCGCCACCGTCGCGGAGTGGCTCATGGCAGCCGAGTACATCGCTGCCGGCGGCAACCATGACATCATCTTCTGCGAGCGGGGCATTCGCACCTTCGAGACCGCCTATCGCAACGTGCTGGATGTGACCGCCATCCCGGTGCTCAAGAAGGAGACCCATCTGCCGGTGATCGTGGACCCGTCCCATGCCGGCGGCAAGGCCTGGATGGTGCCGGCCCTCGCCCGTGCCGCGGTGGCAGCAGGCGCCGACGGGCTGTTGATCGAATCCCACCCCAACCCGTGCGAGGCGTGGTGCGACGCCGACCAGGCCTTGACCCCCCAGGAGCTCAAGGAGCTGGTGGACAGCCTGGAGGCCATCTCCCGGGCCCTCGGACGCACGGTGGACCGGTGGGTGCCCGCCTCTAGAGCGGCTGCAACGGCTTGAGGTAAACCGGCGGCAAGAACAACCGATGTTCGAGATCGAGATCGGCCGCCGCTTTCTCTTCTGCATCCTTGCGCTGCTACTAGCCTTCGGGCCTGTGGGCAGTTATGCCCACGGGCTCGAGCATCTGGCAAACGATCCACCCCTTTATGGAGAGGCAGAAGGCGGCCGCTACGGGCAGATCCCCGGCCATGGGAAGGAAAACGCGCCTGACCAACCCCAGCCTGGACGTATAGGCTGCGACCTGTTCGGCGCCCATGTGCCCATGGGTGCGGCCGCGCCTGGATACGCCCTGCCCTCCGCTGCGGAGGCGCCGGTCGCTGCAACGCCCCTCGCGCCTCCGCAGGCCGTTGGGCACGCCACTTGCGTTCCTTTCCTCCAGCGCGCCCCGCCGCACCCCCTGACGTCTGGATGACGCGAAGGCCGGCGCACGCCGGCCTAGGGCTTAATTCAACCAGGGAGATTTACCGTGTACCGATTCAAGCCTGCCGCGGCGGCGGTGGCGCTGGCGCTTGGCGTCGCGCCTGCCGCCCTGGCGCAATCGAGCGCCGACATTCAGGAAATCCGCCGCCAGATCGAGCGGATGAAGGAAGACTACGAAGCGCGCCTGCGGGCGCTGGAAGAGCGGCTCAAGGAGGCCGAGGCCAAAGCGGGGAAGCCCGAAAGCCAAGCGGCCGCCCAGCCCCGAAGCCAGGCCGCCACCCTGCGCCAGGCGGAGAACGCCTTCAATCCGGGCGCTTCCTTGATCCTCCAGGGCCGCTACGCCCACCTCAAGCAGGACCCCGAAACTTATCGCATCAACGGCTTCATCCCCAGCGGGGGAGAGGTGGGGCCGGGCGAACGAGGTTTCAGCCTTGTGGAGTCCGAGCTCAATCTTTTCGCCAACGTGGATCCGTACTTCCGGGGTTTCTTCACCGCCGCCTACACGCCTGAGAACGAGGTGGAGATCGAGGAGGCGTATTTCCAGACCTTGTCCTTACCCCAGGGCTTCACCTTGAAGGGCGGCCGATTTTTTTCCGGCATCGGCTACCAGAACGAGATCCATCAGCACGCCTGGGACTTCATCGACGCGCCGCTGCCCTACCGGGCGTTCCTGGGCAAGCAATTGGGTCACGATGGGGTACAGCTCAAATGGGTCGCGCCGACGCCTTTTTTCCTGGAGCTAGGGGGCGAGGCGGCCCGCAGCGAAGAGTTCCCGGGCTCCGAGCGCAATAAGAACGGAGCTTCCCTCGGAACCGCCTTCGCCCGGCTCGGGGGCGACGTAGGGCCGAGCCACCACTGGCGCCTGGGTCTCTCTTACCTCCAGACCTCCCCCAAGGAGCGGGTGTACGAGGACGAAGACTCGGCGGGCAATTCGGTCGCCAACGCCTTTTCCGGCCGGAGCAAATTGTGGATCGCCGACTTCGTGTGGAAGTGGGCGCCCCTGGGCAATCCCACGGAGCGCAATTTCAAGTTCCAGGCCGAATACTTCCGGTTCGAGGAGAAAGGCACCCTGGCCTTCGACGTGGACGGTGCCAATCTGGAAGACCGCTACGATGCCCGCCAGTCCGGCTGGTACGCCCAGGCGGTGTACTAGTTCATGCCCCGCTGGCGGGTGGGCGCCCGCTACGACCGACTGGAGCACGACCGGGTGAACATCGGCCAGGTGCTGAACGGCACCTTGAGCGCTGCCGACTTTCCGATCCTCAACCCCTACAACCCCGAGCTCTACACCGCCATGATCGACTGGTCCCCCACCGAGTTTAGCCGGGTGCGGCTGCAGTACGCCCGGGACAAGTCGCGGCAAGGGGAGCCGGACGACCAGTTCTTCCTCCAGTACATCCTGGTGCTGGGCGCCCACGGCGCCCACAAGTTCTAGGGAGGCCGCCATGCTTCGTTCGCTTGTTCATCGCGCGCGAGGGTTCGTCCTGGCCGTCTTGCTGGCGGGGGCGCTTCCTGCCCAGGCCGCGCTCCAGATCTTCGCTTGCGAACCGGAGTGGGGGGCGCTGGTGCAGGTGCTAGGCGGAGACCGGGTCCAGGTGTACAACGCCACCACCGCCTTCCAGAACGTACACCGCATCCAAGCCAGGCCGAGCTTACTGGCGGCCTACCGCCGGGCCGATCTCGCGGTGTGCACCGGCGCGGATCTGGAGGTGGGGTGGCTGCCTATCCTCTTCGCCGAGGCGGGCAATCCTAAAGTGCAGCCGGGCAGACCCGGCTACTTCGAGGCCGCTCGCTACGTGACCCTGCTGGAGGTGCCCGCGGTCCTGGATCGCTCCTTGGGGGATCAGCATCCGGCAGGCAATCCCCACATCCACCTGGACCCGCGCAACCTCCTCAAGGTGGGGGCAGCCCTCGCGGAACGCTTGGCCGAGCTAGACCCGGAGCAGGCGGCCCTGTACCGGTCCCGGTACCAGGAGTTCGCCGGTCGCTGGCGGCAGGCAATGGCGAAATGGGAGGCAAGAGCGGCGCCGCTCAAGGGCATGGCGGTGGTGGAGCACCACAAATCGTTCACCTACCTGTTCGGCTGGCTGGGTGTGCGGGTCACCGGCTACCTAGAGCCTAAACCCGGTATCGAGCCCACCACCAGCCATCTGGCGAAACTCCTGGAGCAGCAGAAGACGCAGCCCGCGAAGATGGTGGTGCGGGCCTCCTACAACGATCCGAGGGCTTCCGAATGGTTTGCCGAGCGTGCCGGGATTCCGGCGGTGATGCTGCCGTTCTCGGTAGGAGGCAGCGGCGCGGCGAAGGATCTGTTTACCTGGTTCGATGACATGATCGACCGTCTGCTGAAGGCCGACCGATGAACCTGAACGCGCTCGAAGCAAGTATCCTTCTGCCTGCGATGGTGGCCGGTCTTCTAGTGTTGGCGACCCATGTGCCCTTGGGCATCCAGGTACTGCGCCGGGGGATCGTGTTCATCGATCTCGCGATCGCCCAGGTTGCTGGTCTGGGCGTGATTGCCGCGGACATGATGGGATGGGAGCCGCGGGGCGTGGCGGTCCAGGGCGCGGCGCTCGCCGCCGCGCTGCTGGGCGCGCTGTTCCTGACCTGGACCGAGCGCCGCTGGCCCGCATTGCAGGAGGCGTTGATCGGAACCCTGTTCGTGCTGGCGGCCACCGGCGCGACGCTGGTGCTGGCCGGCAATCCCCACGGCGGCGAGCATCTCAAGGATCTGCTGGTGGGACAGATCCTCTGGGCGAGTTGGGAGCAAATCGGCGCCACGGCGCTGGTCACCGCGGCGGTTCTCGCGTTCTGGACCGGCTGGCGGGAGCGCCTCGGGGCGGTGGGCTTCTATCTCGCTTTCGCCGTCAGCGTCACCGCCTCGGTGCAGCTGGTGGGCGTTTATCTGGTGTTCGCCAGCCTCATCATTCCGGCGCTTGCCACCCGCGGGCTCCATCGCGGCGCGCTGATCGGCGGCTATGGGCTGGGAGCGCTGGGCTATGCGGCTGGGCTGGTGGCGTCGACCCTATTCGATCTGCCGTCCGGCCCGGTGATCGTGTGGGCGCTGGTGCTCCTGGCGGTCCCTGTCTTCATCCTCCGGACCCGCAATGTGGCCGCCGGGACGGCGTCTGCGAGCTGACCTGCTTAATTTTCGGCGCCGCTCGCCCGGGAGACGTAGAAGGCCACCGCCTGGATCTGCTCCTCCGTGAGGGACTCGCCGAAGGCCGGCATGATGCCCAACCCGTTGCGGACGGCGTTTGCCACCCGCTGGGCGTCGGGCTTGAGCTCGTCCAGCTTGGGTCCGATCTCGGCGCTGGAGCCCGCATCCTTGAGCGTGTGACAGGCGGTGCACGGGGGCTGGGCGAGCCGGGTGAAGACTTGCTTGCCGAGGGCCATTTTGGCTTGCACCTTCGGGTCGTTGCCGTTCGCGCCGGCAGGGACGGCAGCCGCGAGCAGCGCGAGCGCCAAGACGCATACCGCGGCCGCGGGAAAAAAGCGTTTTCCGAACGCAAAGGGACGGTTCATGGGATTGGGACGGATCACCAAAAAAAGGGGAGAAAAGCGCAGCGCTCGCGCGCGAGCGCTGCGCACACCAGGGCCTTTCAGGCAACGGTGAGCTGTACCGCGTGGTCGCGCCAACTGTTGTTGACGTAGCCGCTTGCGTTTTCCGGCCGCTCCTCGGGCTGCACGTTGCCGTCCAAGTCGATGGCGCGGCTCGTCACCGAGTAGGCGCCGGGCTTGAGCTCCGCCTGGAACACGAACTGGCGCCAGGCGTAGCGCCCCAGGTCGGGGCCCACGAGTCGGGCCTCTTTCCAGCTCTTGCCCCCGTCCAGGGACACTTCGACCCGCTTGACCGGCTTGGTGCCGCCGAAGGCGACGCCGTGGATCTGCACCCACCCCGCGGGCAGCGGGCCCATGCCGGGATAGGGGTAGTTGACCCAGGACTTCACGTTCATCTCCCACACGGAAGGGTGGCTCGGGTCCCCCTTCGTTCCGATGGGAGAGAGGCGATAGCGGCTCTTCTGGATCCTGGCGTCGGTCTCATCCCGGGTGAAGGCGAGCCGCTTGACGTATTTCACGTTGTTGACGCCGGTGTAGCCCGGCACGATGAGGCGCAGGGGCCCGCCGTGGGCCAGGGGAATGGGCGCGCCGTTCATCTCCCAGGCGAGGAGCGCATCCTCCAGGGCGCTCAGGGGCACCGAGCGCTCCACCATCACGCTCTTCGGATCCATTCCTTCGGGCAGCTTCTCGCCCCCCGTGCCGGTGATGAAGCGCATGCCGTCGGCCACGCCCCCCAGGGCCTGGGCCACCGCTTTCACCGGCACCCCGCTCCAGAACACGCAGCCCGCCGCCCCCACGGTCCAGGGGGTGCCGCTGGGCTTGTGGGGGAAGAAGCCGCGGCCGTTGCCGGAGCACTGCAGCACCATGGCCACCGTTTCCAGTCCCAAGGTCTTCAACTGGGCGACGGTGAGCCTGCGCGGGTTCTTGACCCCCTCCACCGCAAGCTCCCAGCCGTCCCGGTCGGCCACGTAGGAGGGATCCGGCGCCGGCACGTTGTTGCGGATGAAGAGCCGCTCGACCGGGGTGATGACGCTGGTGCCGTAGGCGCTACGTTTGGTCTCGATGGTGTTGGCGCTGTGAACGATCAAGCTCTGGGCGTCCTTCCAGGCCACGTAGTCGGGGAGCGGTTTGGGTTTCGCCGGCTCGGCAGACCAGACCTTGGGGCTCCAGCCGGCGAGCCCCGCGGCGGATCCAGTGAGGCCTGCGGCCAGGGCACCGGCGCTGCCGGCAAGCAGTTGGCGACGGCGTACGTCGATCGACTCGTTCATCGTTTCCTCCTCTTGGGGTTGGCTATGGCCCGATGAATCCATAAGCAACTTTTATCGTTTCCTTCAATAGATTTCGTGCTCTGCCGGAGCGGCCCACACGAGGGTAGGGCCATCCAGAGCGTTTTAGAATTAGTTTAGAACATTTTTTTATACTGGGAAGCGACGGGAGGGGCTTGCGGGGGCGGCGAACCTTTCGGCTTTGGCCGGGCCGAAGCGCGGATATTTCACGAGGGACTCGCGAAATATCCGGACTAGAACGGCTTGACCACCACCAGGATCACCACAGCGACGAGGATCAACACCGGGAACTCGTTGAACCAGCGGTACCAGACGTGGCTTCGGGTGTTGCGCTCCTGCCGGAAATCCCGCAGGAGCTTTCCGCACCACAGATGGTAGCCCACCAGAACTGCCACCAGGGCGAGCTTCGCGTGCAGCCAGCCGCCAGAGAAGCCGTAGCCGAGCCACAGCCACAGACCCAGGGCGAGGGTGAGCACCGCCCCCGGGGTCATGATGCCGTAATAGAGCTTGCGCTCCATCACTTTGAAGCGCTCCCGGCTCACCGTATCTTCCGCCATGGCGTGGTAGACGAAAAGCCGCGGCAGGTAGAACAGCCCGGCGAACCAGGTCACCATGAAGACGATGTGAAAAGCCTTGATCCACAGCATCGCGGTCACGGAGCCCATCTCTTTGCCCGAGCACTGGCTTGAAACCTTGGTTCAGCGCCTCCCGCGCCTCGGCGAGCCGTGAGTCCCAGACGGTGATCGGGACAATGGCGGAGGGGCTGCATCGCGTTGAAGGCTTGAGCCCCCAGGGCGACCGCCCGACGGCGAACCCCCGCGCCTGGACTGACCGGGTCGGATAGGCAAGCCCACCGGATCTCGCCCTGGCCCATTATCAGGGTTTGCCCTCGGCCTTGGAGCACTGGATCCGCGCAGCGAGACGCACCGAGTCGAAGCGGAATCGTTTTGTCCGAGGCCATAAATCACGTGGCGCCGCCTCGCGATCGCTTCTTCTCGGGAGCGATCGCTCCAGTCTTTGAGTGCCCGGACGGTTTGGTGCCCTTCAGCCCAAGGGCCTTCCGCAGCGCCCAGAGGAGCGGCGTCTGAAGCTCGCGGGTTAAGCGGCGCCGCTGCCCATTGATGGTGAGCTCGATCACGGGAATCGGCACCTCGCGACTTGCCCAGAAAAACTCACTTGAGCAGCCGCCGGCGGGTGAGCACCAGAGCCAGGTAGAAAGCGGCGGCCGCGTAGGCGAGGAGCACCAGCACGTGGAGGAGGGGCTCCGCTGGCGTGCGGCCCACCACCAGCGGGCGCACCAGCTCGATGGCGTGGGTGAGGGGCAGCACCTGGGCCACGTTCTGCAGAACCACGGGAAGTTGGGCAGTCGGGAAGAACACGCCGCACAAGAGAACCATGGGGGTGATAACCAGGGTGAAATAGTAGAGGAAGAAGTCGTAGCTTGGCGACAGGGCCGTGATGACCAGCCCCATGCAGGCGAAGGTGAGCCCGATCAGGGGCACGAGGAGAACGATCCACAGGGTGAGGGGCGAATGGGAAAGCCCCAGGAGCCAGATGACGATGAGGATCGCCATGCCCGAGAGGAAGCTCTTGGAGGCGGCCCACACCGCTTCCGCCGTGACCACGTCGTCCAGGGTGACGGGGGCGTTGAGGATCGCGTCCCAGGTGCGCTGCACGTGCATGCGGGAGAAGCCGGAGTAGAGCGCTTCGAAGGTGGCGCTGTTCATGGTGCCATAGCAGACGGTGCCGGCGGCGAGGAAGGTGATATAGGGCACGCCCTCCACAGTGGGCAGCAGGCCCCCCAGCCCGAAGCCCAGGGCGAGCATGTAGAGCATGGGGTCGGCCAGGTTGCCTAGCATGGACGGGATGGCGAGCTTGCGCCACACCAGGAAATTGCGCCGCCATACGGGCACGAAGCGCAGCGACAACCGCGGCGGCTGCAGGTGTTTGGGGTTGAAGCCGTTCAGGGGACGGGCGGCGGGAAGCTGGGCGCTCACGGGGGCTCCTTCGGAATCAATCGCGGATGTCCCGGCCGGTGAGCTTCAGGAACACGTCTTCCAGGTTGGCGGGCCGGTGCAGGTAGCGCAAGCCGGGACGGCCCTCCAGATCGGCGATGACGAGCCGGGCATCGTCGCAGTAGCAGAAAGCGGTCTCTCCCGCGATCTCCACCCGCCGGCACAGCCCCTTCGCCTGTTCCCGCGCCCAGGCCTGCACGCCTTCGCCGTACACCTCCACCACCTCCCGCTCGATATGTTGCCGGATCAAGGCCCGGGGCGAACCGTGGGCGATAATGCGGCCGCCGTCCATCACGGACAGGGCGTCGCACAGTCGCTCCGCCTCGTCCATGAAATGGGTGGTGAGCACGATAGTCTTGCCCAGGGCGAGCAACTGCTTGAGCCGCTCCCAGATCAGGTGCCGTGCCTGGGGGTCGAGCCCGGTGGTGGGCTCATCGAGGAACAGGAGATCGGGGTCGTTCACCAGGGCCCGGGCGAGGGTGAGGCGCCGGCGCATGCCGCCGGAGAGGGTCTGGATGCGGGTGTCGGCCCGGCCCTCGAGGCCAGCGAAGGCGAGCAGCTCGGGAACGCGCCGCGCCACCGTGCGGTCGTCCAGACCGAAATAGCGCCCGAACACCAGCAGGTTTTCGGCCACGGTGAAATCCGGGTCCAGATTGTCGAATTGGGGCACCACTCCCACCCGCGCGCGGGCTTCCCGGGCCCGCTGGGGCACTGGCTCGCCCAGCAGGCGGATCTCGCCGCCGTCGGGATCGGTGAGCCCCAGGCATAATCGCAGGGTGGTGGTCTTGCCGGCTCCGTTGGGGCCCAGCAGGCCGAAACACTGGCCCCGCGCGACCACCAGCTCCACGCTCCGCACCACCTCGCGGGTGCCGTAGAACTTGCGCAACCCCCGCGCGCTCAGGACCTGCATGCAGCGGCGACCAGGCGCCTGAGCAGGGGCAGGCGCCCGTGGAAGAAGTGCTCCCCCCCGGGAATCACCAGCACCGGCAGCGTCTGAGGACGCGCCCAGTCCATGACGTCGCTCAAAGGCACCACGTCGTCGCGCTCGCCATGGATGACCAGGGTGTCTTCCGGCACGCTGGGCGTCGCGACGCGGGTCACTGCCGGCGCAACCAGCACCAATCGGGCGGGATGGAGCCGCTCGGCCGCTCGGGCCTGGATGGCGGCACCGAAGGAGAAGCCCGCGAGCCACAGGGGGCTTGAGCCCAAGGTGGCGAGGGCCCACCGGGCCACCGCCACCGCGTCTTCGGTCTCCCCCTCGCCCTCGTCGAAGACGCCGGCGCTCTGCCCGACGCCTCGGAAGTTAAAGCGCACCGCGGCAAGGCCCTCCCCCTCGAACGCGCGGGCGAGGGTGGTGACCACTTTGTTGTCCATGGTCCCGCCATAAAGGGGATGGGGATGGGCAATGACGGCGATGCCCCTGCGGGAGGGGCCGGGATCGGCCAGGGCCGCTTCGATGGGGCCCGCAGGGCCGGGGATCCACAGGGCAGGCGACGTGCGCTGCATGGGGGATGAAACCGTGACCGCAGAAGGCGTAGGCTTAGAGGCGCAGCCGCTCCACGATGCGGCCGTGCACCAGGTGCTCCCGGATGATTTCGTCGATGTCGTCCTGGTCCACGTAGGTGTACCAGATCCCCTCGGGATAGACCACCAGCACGGGCCCCTCGCTGCACCGGTCCAGGCAGCCCGCCTGGTTAATGCGCACCTTCCCGGGGCCGGCGAGCTTAAGGGCCTTGACCTGCTCCTTGGCGTAAGCCCGCATCGCTTGGGCACCGTGGTTGTTGCAGCACGCCTCTCCCCGTTCCCGCTGGTTGCAGCAGAAGAAGACGTGGTACTTGTAATAGCTCACGAGGGCGGGAGGCAGTGGAAAGGATGAAAAATTATAGCAGTTGGCAAGCGCTTGCCCGGAGCACAGGGATCGGGGCTCCAGGGGAACGCCTCGATCCGTCGCCGAAGAGCGCGGGAGAGCGTCGATGAAGCCGGAATCGGGACTGGCGGATTCCCTCGCCCAGGTACTGCGCTACCACGAGGCGAGCAAGCACCACCTGGACCGGTATGCGCCCGGCCCCGGGGGTCTGGATTGGGCCAACCAGCCGGATCCCTTCCGCACCTACGCGGGTGTTGAGCGGATGGACCTCCCCCTCGCCGCCGATCGGCTGGCGACGCCCTTCGAGGCGGTACGCAGGGGCGAGCGGCCTGCCGCCTCTCCCCTGAACCGGGACTCCCTCGGCCTCCTGTTCGAACTCTCCCTGGGGCTCTCCGCCTGGAAGTGCTATGGCCCGAGCCGCTGGGCGCTGCGTTGCAATCCTTCCAGCGGTAACCTCCACCCCACGGAGGGCTACCTGGTCTGTGGCGAGCTGCCCGGCATCGCCCGGGGGGTGTACCACTACGTGAGCCGGGACCACGCCCTCGAGCGCCGCGGGATTCCGGGAGAACCGCTCCAGTGGGACCAATCCTTCGCCGGCGGCGTCCTGGTGGCCCTCACCAGCATCCATTGGCGCGAGGCGTGGAAGTATGGAGTGCGCGCCTGGCGCTACTGCCAGCACGATGCCGGTCACGCCCTCGGCGCGATCGCCTACGCGGCGGCTGCCCTGGGATGGACTGCGCGGGTGTTGCCCTCGATGGGGGACGAGACTCTCGGGGCACTGCTGGGACTTGCGGGCCCCTGGGGAGAGGCGGAGCCCGAGTCATCCGAAGCGCTGCTCTGGGTCGGCCCAGGCACCCCGCCCGCCGGGGGCCTCCAGGTGCCGTTGGACGGTCTGCGCTTCGCCGGGCGCCCCAACCGGCTGAGCCCCCAGCACATTCTCTGGCGGGGAATCGACGACGTGGAGCGGGCGACCCGCCGGCCCGCCGGATTGGAACCGCCGCCCTGGGCGCCCCCGCCCCGGCCCCCGTTGGCGCCCACCGGTTGCGGGCTCCCGGCCGCCCGGCTCATCCGGCAGCGGCGCAGCGCGGTGGACTTCGACGGCGTGAGCACCCTTCCCCCGGCCCGCTGGTTCACCCTGCTGGATGCCCTGCTTCCGCGCCCCCAGGTGCCGCCCCTGGACGCCTGGCCCTGGCGGCCGCGGGTTCATCCCATGTTCTTCGTCCATCGGGTGGAGGGGCTGGCGCCGGGCCTTTATGCCCTGGTGCGGGACGACGAGGCCTATCCCCGGCTGCGCGGGGCGCTGCGGGGCGACTGGGCGTGGCGTCGGGTCGAGGCAGCGCCGGTCCACCTGCCCCTGTACCTGCTTGCCGAAGGAGACGCCCGGGACGTGGCCCGCCTCGTTTCGTGCCACCAGGACATCGCCGCGGACTCCTGCTTTGCTCTAGGTTTCCTGGCCGAGTTCGAAACGGTCCTCGCCGCGGGGGGACCCTGGGTGTACCGGGAGCTCTACTGGGAGACGGGGCTGCTCGGCCAGATCCTGTATCTGGAAGCGGAGGCGGCGGGGATCCGAGGGACCGGCATCGGCTGCTTCTTCGACGACGCGATGCATCGGGTTCTCGGCATCGAAGATCGCTCGTTCCAGTCCCTCTACCACTTCACCGCCGGGGGTCCCGTGGAAGACCCGCGGCTGCAGACCCTTCCGCCTTACGCCCACCTGAGCCGGTCACCTTGAAAGAGCGCCCGGCCAGGGCGAAATAGGCGAGGGCCAGCACCGGCCACAGCTCCGCCACGAAGCGGGTGATGCCGTTGAAGTTGAGCAGGTGCCCGTAGCGCCAGTCGAACAGGCGCAGCACTGCCGAGGGAGTAGCGGCGTGCTCGAAGGCGTAGGCGAAGACCAGGCTGGCAGTGGCTCCTGCCATTCCCACCCAGGCCCGGGGGGCGCGTCCCAGGCGCAGCACCAGGCCAGCGAAGGCGAGCCCGTAGGCTGTTCCCAGGACTGCTTCCACGCTCAACCATTGCAGCACCGCTTCGGGCTTGAGCAACAGGTGGGCGGCGAGGAGCTTGCCCAGGGCGATGGCCACCAGCGCCAGAGTGCACAGCCAGAAGCGCGGGCGAGGCCTTGATGTGAGCAGGGAGAGCAACAGGCAAAACGCCAAGGCGTTGGACAGAGAAAGGCCGAGCTGAGTGAAGGAAAACCCTTGCGCGGGAGCGGGTCCAGCGGGAATGGCGGCTTCGAATACCCGGCTCGCCATCCAGGGCAGAGAAGGGTTCGCCTGGGCAAAAAAGAATAGCGCCACGAGCACCAGTCCCGCGTCGGCGACGCGACCGGCGTGGAACCAGTCGTCGCGCAAGCCGGTCAGCGTCGAGAGCGTGGCGGGCCGGTTGAGTAGGGGCACGGCCAAGGCCGCACCCAGCAACGCCCCGGCTCCGTTGGTGAGGAGATCCAGGTTGGAGGCGATGCGGCCGGGCACGAACTGTTGCCCGAACTCCATGAAGAAGCTCAAACCTACTCCCAGCAGGCAGGTGACGGCCACGGCCAAGGACTTGGGCCAACGCCGGGGAAGCGACACAATGACCAGGAACCCCAAGGGGAGATACGCAGCCATGTTGATCAACACGTCACCCCGGGTCACGTAGCGGGGCCACGGGGCGAGGACGAACTCCAGCAAGGGACGCTCCGGGGTCTGCCAGCCGGCGAAGGGGGTCAGGCTGGCATAGGCGATAAGCAGCGTATATGCTAGGGCAGCGTAGAGGCTCAGCCGGAAAGGGCGAAGCGCTGGCGTCGGGGCCCCATGGGAAGGCTCGCGCATGGCTGAGCGGAAGACGGAAACGGTGGCATTCTACGATATCTTCAACGGCGACGCCGACGGCCTCTGCGCCCTGCACCAACTGCGGCTCGCGGAGCCCCGCGACGCCGTGCTGATCACCGGCGTCAAGCGCGACGTGCGGTTGCTCGAGCGCGTGGCACCGGCCCCCGGCGACGTCCTCACGGTGCTGGACATCTCCCTGGCGGAGAACCGCGATGCCCTTCTCCGCGCCCTCGGAGCCGGCGCGAGCTGTCTCTATTTCGATCACCACTATGCAGGGGAAATTCCTCGCCATCCCTGCTTGGAGGCCCACATCGACCCGGCGCCGGACTTGTGCACCAGTCTCCTGGTGGACCGTTATCTGCACGGCCGTCATCGGGCTTGGGCGGTGGTGGCGGCCTTCGGCGACAACCTGACCGAGTCTGCCCGCCGCGCGGCATTGCCTCTGGGGCTTTCGCAGGAGGGGCTCGAGAGACTGCGGGAGCTGGGGGAGATCTTAAACTATAACGCCTACGGGGAGACGGTGGAGGACCTGCACTTCCACCCCGCCGAGCTCTACCGGCGCCTGAGCCGCTACGTCGATCCCTTCGAGTTCATCGCCCAGGAAGGCGCCTTCCAGCGGCTACGCCAGGGTTATGCCGAAGACATGGGGAGAGCGATGGCGGCGGAACCGTCGCGGGAGACCGTGGCGGGGGCGGTGTACCTGCTGCCCGACGCGGCGTGGGCGCGGCGCGTCTCCGGTCCCTTCGCCAACCACCTGGCCCGCGCCCACCCGGAGCGAGCCCACGCGGTGCTGGTTCCCTCGGTCGCCGGCGACTACACAGTGAGCGTGCGCGCTCCCGCCGCCCATCCGCAAGGGGCGGATACCCTGTGCCGGCAATTTCCCTCCGGAGGCGGGCGCTCGGCGGCCGCCGGCATCAACCGGCTGCCGGCGGAGATGGTGCAGGCGTTCGTGCGGAAGTTCGAAGACAGCTTCAGCGCACCTTCACCTCCACCCACAGCCGGTTAAGCAACCGGCGTGTCTTGCGATCGTAGTCCCGCAAGTCGTGGAGTCGCTTAAACTGCTCCGCGTCCGGGAACAAGTCCCGGTTCGCCTTGATCTCCGGTTTGATGTAAGCCATGGCCTTCATGTTGGGGTTGCCGGCGCCGATTTCATTGGTGATGGCGGCCGAGGCTTCCCCCTCCAGCCAGAAGTTGATGAACTGGTGGGCCAGATCGGGGCGCTGGCCGGTTTTGTGGATCACCAGGTTGTCCAGGGCGAAGACGGCCCCTTCCTTCGGCGTGGAATAGCCGATGGTGAAAGGCCGCCCAGCCGCCCGGGCGTCCTGCTGGGCGGTGTAGAAATCGTTGGAATAGCCGTGGGCGACCCAGACGTTGCCGATCGCGAGCTCCTTGAAATAGCTGCCGGCGTTGAACGCTGCCCAGTAGGGCTTGGCTTCGATGATGACGTCGCGGGCCTCCTTGAGCTTCTTCTCGTCGCTCTCGTTGGCGTCGTAGCCCAGGTAGATCAAGGCGGCGGCGAACAGCTCCCGCTGGCTGTCCAGCACCGTGACCTTGCCCTTGATTTTGCGCAACTGCTTCGGGTCGAAGATGAGGGCCCAGGTATCGGTGGGCAGCCCCAGCTCCCGCACCCTCTGCTGGTTGTAGCCGACGATGGTCAGCGTGTACATGTAGGGCACCGAATAGCGGTTGCCGGGATCGAACCAGGGGTTCAAGAACTGGGGCTTGATGTTGACCAGGTTGGGAATCTTCGACTTGTCCAGGGGCCGGAGCTGGTCGGACTTGATGAGCGCTTCCACCGCGTTGCCCGTGGGCACCAGCAGATCGTAGCCCGTGGCGCCGGCGGCGAGCTTGGCCAGCATCTCCTCGTTATCGGCGTAGTAGTCCTGGGCCAGGCGGCAGCCGCATCGGGATTCGAAGGCGCGGACCGACTCTTCGGTGATGTAATTGTTCCAGTTGAACAGGCGCAGCACCGGCTGCTGGGCGCGTGCGGAACGAATTCCGGACGAGAGCGCCAGCCCGGCTGCGGCCAGCAGCGCCTGCAGCGCCCGCCGTCGGCCGCGCTTCACGCTTTGGCCCTCAGCACGTCCGGTGCCACGCGCCCGGCGACGATGATCATCGCCAGGGTGATCAGCATCATCAGGGCCGACACCGCGTTTACCTCGGGGGTGACCGCCACCTTGATCATGGTATAGATCTCCAGGGGCAGCGTCTTGGTCCCCACGCCGGAAGTAAAGAAGGTGATGACGAAATCGTCGATGGAGAGGGTGAACGCCATGAGCGCTCCGGCGATGATCCCCGGGAGGATCAAGGGCAGGGTCACCAGGCGGAAGGTCTGCCACGGGCTCGCTCCCAGGTCCCGGGCCGCCTCGAAGATGCTCTCATCCGTCCCGGCCAGACGGGCGCGCACGATGATGGCGACGAAACCGATGCAGAAAGTGATGTGGGCGATGATCACGGTGACCAGCCCAAGGTCGAACTCCACCCCCACCGTCGCCAGGAGCGGCTTCAGGGAGTTCAGGAAGTAGATGAGCAGCGACACGCCCAACAGGATCTCCGGCATGGCGACCGGCGTGAACACCAGGAAGGGTAGGAGCCGCGACCGGTAGCGATGCATGGCGATACCGGCCATGGTGCCGAGCACCGTGGCGATACCGGCGGCGGTCAGGGCGATCAGCACCGAGTTTCGGGCCGCGATCAGCATGTCGGCGTTGCTGAGTAGCCGCCGGTACCAGTCCAGGGTGAAACCCACCCACTGCGCGTTGAGCTTCGAGTCGTTGAAGGAGAAGGTGACGACGATGACCAGCGGGATGTAGAGGAAGGCGTAGGCAAGCAGGCTCGCGTACCACAGCCAGAAATCGGGCATGCGGCGCCGCTCGCCGAACCAGCCCAAAGCCGCGGCGGCGCCGAGCAGGAGGCAGCCGGCGGTGAAGAGCGCGTAGCGGGCCTCGCCGGCGAAGCAGCTCCAGAAGAGCACGGCGATGGCCAGCGCTTCGACGCCGAGACCGAGCCTACGCATGGCGCAGCTTCCGCCCCGCGAACCAGGCCGCCAGGCCTGCCACCGCCAGCACGCACACGGTGAGCATGAGGGACAGCATGGAGCCGAAGGGCCAGTCCCGCACCCCCAGGAACGCCTCCTTGATCATGTTGCCCACCATCCAGTCGCCGATGCCGCCCAGGATCTCTGGGATGGCGAACATCCCCAGCACCGGGATGAACACCAGGGCCGAGCCAGCGAAAACCCCCGGCAGGGAGAGCGGAAAGGTCACCCTCCAGAAGCGGTGCCAGGCGTTGGCCCCCAGGTCTTGGGCCGCGTCCAGCAGCGTCGGATCATGCTTTTCCAGGTTGGTGTACAGCGGCAGCACCATGAACGGCAGATGCACGTAGACCATCCCCACGATCACCGCCGTGCGGGTGAACAAGAGCTCGAAGGGTCCCAGGATGATCATCCAGGCGTAGACCCGCACGAGAAAATTGCTGGCGAAGGGCAGCACCACCAGCAGCACCATGAGGTCCCGGTACTTGCGGGGGCTCCTGGCGATGAGCAGCGCCAAGGGATAGGCGATCGCCAGGCACAGCAGAGTGGTGAGCGCGGCGATCAGGAAGGACTTGAGGAAGATCTGGAAGTAGATCCAATCGCCGAAGAAGATGCGGTAGTTCTCCAGCGTGAGCCCGCCGTCCTCGCCGGGCTGGGCAGGAAACAGGGGCGCGAGCCCCCCGAACTCGCCGGGGTGGCGGAAGGAGGCCACCACCATGATGACCGAAGGGAGCAAGAAGAAGAGTAGAAGGAAGAGAAAAGGCGGCCCGCTCACCAGCCAGCGGGTCAGCCGCTCGCCGGAAATCCTATTCACTGAGGAACACCCCCGCGTCGTGCCGCCAGGCCACGTCCACCGGATCTCCCACCTCGAAGAACCGTGCCCGGCCCGGGGTCGAATTGGCGAGCAGCGCCTCCACTCGGGCGCCGTTCTCCAGGTCCACGATGTAGGTGGTGACATCGCCCACGTAGAGGAAATCGTGCACCCTGCCTGGGAAGTGGTTTTTGAGCTCCGCCGCCCCAGGGGCGGTGATGCGCACCTGCTCGGGGCGGATGGCGAACGTGCCGTTCATCCCGGGCCGCACGCCGTCGGTGGGAGGCGCGTGGATTTCCCCCAATCCGGGCACAGTGAGCACCAGGTGGGTGGCGGTGGACTCCTTTACTTGCGCCTCCATCAGGTTGATGTTGCCGATGAAGTCGGCGACGAAGCGGTTCTTGGGGAAGCTGTAGAGCCGCGAGGGCTCGTCCACCTGCTCGATGCGGCCCCGGTTCATGACGGCGATGCGGTGGGACAGGGCGAGGGCCTCGGCTTGGGAGTGGGTGACGAAGACGAAGGTGATGCCCACGTCCCGCTGCAGCTTGATGAGCTCGAGCTGCATCTCTTCGCGCAGTTTCGCGTCCAGGGCCCCCAGCGGCTCGTCCAAGAGCAGTAGGCGCGGCCGGTTGACGATCCCCCGGGCGAGGGCCACCCGCTGCTTCTGGCCGCCCGAGAGCTCGTGGGGGAAGCGCTCGGCCTTGTCCGAGAGGTGCACCGCCTCCAGCGCCTCGGCCACCTTGGCCTTGATGGTGGCCGGATCCTTGCCCGCCATCTTGAGGGGAAAGGCCACATTGTCCGCCACCGTCATGTGGGGGAACAGGGCGTAGCTCTGGAACACCGTGTGGATCGGCCGCTTCTCAGGCGGAGTGGCGCCCAGGTCCCGGCCGTCCAGCACGATCTGCCCCTCGTCGGGCAGGTCGAAGCCGGCGATCATCCTGAGCAGCGTGGTTTTGCCGCAGCCGGAAGGTCCCAACAAGGTGAAGAATTCACCCGCTTCAATCGACAGGCTTACGTGGTCGACCGCCGTGAAGTCGCCGAAGCGGCGGGTGACGTTGCGGATCTCCAGGAGCGCCATAGGCCGGTTCCGGGAAAAAATTGGGACGCAATTCTAGCACCCCGGGGCGGCGTGCCAAGCCGTTTTACCGATAGAAAAAGACGGCGAGCTGCAACCCCAGCAGGGCGGCGAGCAGGAGGGCGACCCAGGCGAGGCGCCGGCTCTGGCGTTTCTGCTCCTCCAGCAGCCGGGCGAGCTGGGCGTGGGCGGGGGGATCTGCCGCCTGGGCCAGGGCCCGGTGGGCGAGCCGAGGCAACTGGGGCAAGAGGGCAGGCCATCGGGTGGACTCCTCCCGCAAGTGGCGCACCAGGGCCCGGGGGCCCACCTGCTCGTCCATCCAGCGCTCGAGGAAGGGCTTGGCTGTCTTCCACAGGTCCAGGTCAGGGTCGAGCTGCCGGCCCAGCCCCTCGATGTTGAGCAGGGTCTTCTGCAGCAGCACGAGCTGGGGCTGCACTTCCACGTTGAAGCGGCGCGCCACCTGGAACAGCCGCACCAGGAGCTTACCGAAGGAGATCTCCTTAAGGGGACGGGCGAAGATGGGCTCGCACACGGTGCGGATCGCCGCTTCGAACTCCTCCACCCGAGTCTCCCGGGGTACCCAGCCGGCCTCCACGTGGGCTTGGGCGACCCGTTTGTAGTCCCGGCGGAAGAAGGCGATGAAGTTCTGGGCCAGGTAGTTCTTGTCCACCTCGGTGAGGGTGCCCATGATACCGAAGTCCAGGGCGATGTAGCGGCCGTCCGCGCCCACAAAGATGTTGCCCGGGTGCATGTCGGCGTGGAAGAAGCCGTCGCGGAACACCTGGGTGAAGAAGATCTCGACCCCGGCCTGGGCGAGCAGCGGAATGTCGATGCCTTGCGCCTTGAGCCTCTCCACCTGGCTGATGGGGATGCCGTGCATGCGCTCCATCACCATCACTTCGCTCGAGCAGTAATCCCAGTAGACTTCGGGCACCTGCAGCAGGGGCGAGTGCTCGAAGTTGCGGCGCAACTGGCTGCAGTTGGCCGCCTCCCGCATGAGGTCCAGCTCCTCGTGCAGGTAGCGCTCGAATTCGGCCACCACCTGCCGGGGCTTGAGTCGGCGGCCTTCAGCCCACAGGGTCTCCACCAGGCCGGCGGCCACCTGGAGTAGCGCCAGGTCGTTGGCGATCACCGCCTCGATGCCGGGCCGCAGGACCTTCACCGCCGCCTCGGTCCCGTCGTGGAGCACGGCCAGGTGCACCTGGGCCACCGAGGCGCTCGCCACCGGAGTGAGGTCGAACTCGCGGAACACCTGCCGGTAGCCTTGGGGGAAATTGCGCTGCAGGATCGCCTCCACCTGGGGCGAGGGGAACGGAGGCACCTGATCCTGGAGCTTGGCCAGCTCGTCGGCGATGTCGGCGGGAAGCAGGTCCCGGCGGGTGGAGAGCACTTGCCCGAACTTGACGAAGATGGGGCCCAGGGCCTCCATGGCCTGGCGCAGGCGCACCGCCCGGGGCGCCTCCAGCTTCCTCCAGAACATGAGAAAGCGCACCAGCCCCCGCAGCCAGCGGAAGCGCTCGTGGCCCAGGAGGAACTCGTCCAGGCCGAAGCGCTGGATCACCCAGGCGATCTTGATCAGCCGCGCGAGCCGCATGGCAGGGGAAGGGAGCTGGCGGGGGGAAAAAGAAAGCGGCGCGGCCGCCGGGCGGCACCGGGCGCATGGGAGCTCGAAATGAGCGATAGAGCCGTCAAGCGCTGGAACCTTTCCCGGCCTTGCCCTCCAGCCGCTCGATCCGCTTCTCCAGGCGCTCCGCGTCGTCGCGCAGGCTATCCACCTCGGCCAGGAAGCGGGCGACCTCCTCCCGCTTGGGAAGTAAGGGCTCCTCCTCCCGGGCGTATTCCGCCAGCATCGCGGCGAGGCCCGCGGCCGCCTGGGCCGGCCAGCGGGCGAGCGCCGCGCCGCTTTCCACCAGCCGATGGGCCAGCACGTCGCCCAACACGCGGCTCAGGTCTTCCTCCACGTCCCAGCGCAAGTGGCGGAACAGGTGGGCCACGTCGGCGGCGAGGTCCGCGTCCCCTTCGGCCGCCACTTCCCGGTAGGCGGCTTCTTCCTCGAGGAGCAGCCGCGGCAGCAGGAACGGCGACAGGCGCAGGGTAAGCGCCGGCTCCCCCTCCTGGGGCACGACCACGTAGCCGTCCTCTCCTACCGCGAGGGTGGCGTCGAAAGGCGCCACCACGAAGCGCACCGCTTTGCCCGCGTGGCGGCGCAGCCGCTCCCGGGCCCAGGCCGACTGCTCGAGGGCGTGGTTGACGGCGGCGGCGAAAGCGCGGCTCAACATGGCAAAGACGGGTATCACCACGGGATCGGCCTGGATTTTAACCCTTAACGCCCCGGATCATGGACCCGGCCCTTGGGCCGGGCGCGCCCGCCGTGGTACTTTTCACCGTGATAATCTTCCTTTTACGGCTGGCGCCCCCCGTGGTCCGGCCGGCAATGGTAGGGTTTCGGACCCGGGAGGCATCGATGGGCATCCTGTCCTGGATCGTGTTTGGGTTGGTGGCGGGAGTGGTGGCGAAGCTGCTCGTGCCGGGCAAGGACATCGGCGGCATCGTGGTCACCATCGCCATCGGCATCGCGGGCGCCTTGATCGGCGGTTTCATCGGCACCCAGCTCGGCTTCGGCACGGTGACCGGCTTCGACTTCCGCAGCCTGGTGATCGCCGTGCTGGGGGCGGTGCTGCTCCTGGTGCTGGTGCGGTTGCTCAAGTGAGGGCCGTTGAATGCCAAAGCGAGCGGAGCTTCCCCACAGGAGCAAACAATCATGACGGGTTTCAAGGCAGGGCGCAGCCTGCTGATCGCCGCGGCGTTGGCCGCGTTGGTGGCCTGCGGCACCAAGGTCACCCAGGAGAACTTCGACAAGATCAAGGCCGGCATGACCCAGGAAGAGGTGACCGCCCTCCTCGGGGAACCCACCGAGGCCTCCGGTTTCAGCCTCGGCAACCTGTCTGGCACCTCGGCGGTGTGGAAGGACAAGAACGGGGCGATCCACATCCAGTTCGTCAATGGCAAAGTGCTGTCCAAGCAGTTCGTGAAAGGCGGGGCAGAGGGTTAGCGGGAGCCTCCACGCCGGTTGACCCGGAGTGTTCACGAGAGGCCGGGAGTTTTCAGGACGCCGGATGGGCTCCAGGCGGGAGCGCTTTGCACCGGGTACTCAGGGGAGAGCTCCACGGCAAGTTGCAGATGGGCGAGCCGCAAGGCCATTTCCGCCTCTTCCGGGCGCTTCCCTCGGGAGAAGATGAATCCCAGGTAGGTGTTGCCCTCGGGGGGCGGGGCGAGCCGCTGGCCTGGCTGGGCGGTGATGCGCACCTCGGTCACCCCCGGCACCCGGAGCGCCGCCTCCACGTTGTGGACCGCCCGGAAGATCCCTCGGCGCGGAATCGGGATCATCATGACGCCGGCGGCGTCCTCGGCTCGCGGCTCGGGCAGCTCCATGCCCAGGGCATGGCGCAGCACCAGCTCTTCCAGGGTCATGCCTAGGGCCTGGGTCAGGGCCCGCCCGCACAGCCCGCCGATGGAGCGGGCGGCGATCTCCAGCAGCCACACCTCGTCTGCCTGCACCCGAGCTTCTGCGTGAATAGGCCCGGTGGTGAGCCCCGCCAGCCGGCAGGCCTGCTCCACCGACTCGGCTAGACGGCGGGCGGCAGCCGGCGGCAGCCGGGAGGGCGTGATTAAGAGGGTTTCCTCGAAGTAGGGGCCGTCCAGGGGATCGGGCTTGTCGAACATGGCGAGGACCCGGAGCCGCCCGTGATCCAGCAGGCCTTCCAGGGCGTGCTCGCTCCCGGGAATGAACTCCTCCACCAAGAGCCCCAGGCGTTCAGCGTCCCGGTCGGCTTGGCGCTGGATCGCCCGCACCCGCTCCACGGCGGCCGCGAGGCCCGGGGCGTCGTCGGCCCGGATCACCCCGCGGCTCGCCGAGAGCCGCCGGGCCTTGACCACTACCGGCAAGTCCAGGGTGGCGAGAAGGGATAGGGGGTCGGTTTCGGCGGGGAGGTGGGCGAAGCGCGGGCAGGGAAGCCCGCTGGCGCGAAGCAGGGCGCGGAAGGCGAGCTTGTCCCGCACTCGCCGCACCGCCTCCGGGGGATTGGCGGGAAGTCCCAGCCGGCGGGAGAGCACGGCGGCGAGCTCCAGGCCCGCGTCGTCCACCGCCAGCACCGCGTCCGGTCGCTGGGCTAACCCGGCCAGGACGGTTTGGGCCGCCGCCTCCGGCCGATCGAAATGCACCGCCATGTGGGGAGGCAATCCCCACCCAGGGGCGAGCCGGTGACAGTAGTCGGCAGCGGCGATCACCTCCAAGCCAAGCCGGCGCGCTGCCGCGGTGAAGGCCTCGTTGCGGTACGAGGTGGTGGGCAGCAGCAAGAGGACGCGTCCCATGCCCTCACCCCGGCGGCCTGTGCCCGATCAGCTCGATGTTGAGCTCGGGGGCCGGCACCCTCGGGCTCGGCGCCGGCGTGGCGCAGGCGAAAAGCAGCAGCGCAAGGCACAGGAGGGAAATTCGTGAAAAGGCGGTCATGGCACATCCCTCATCGTGGGGCGGGAGTGTAGGCCGTCAGCTCCAGCACCGTCTTGTCGCCCGGGATGATGTCGCTGCGGATCAAGGGCTCGTCGTTGCTTTTTGTATAGTCGGTGTACTCGGAATAGTCTTGATAACGTACCGAGCGGCTCACCGCCGGCGCGTACCACTCGGATTGGTACCAGCGGGTGCCGCTGCGCCACCATTCGTGATTATCCAGATAGACGGAGCGGTCGACGCGGATGGCGTCGAAAGTCCCCGCCGGGGTCTGGATCGTCTCCCGCCCCGCCACTCGGGCGGAGACGTGTACCGCATAGCGGCGTCCGCTCCGGCTTTCGACGGCGATGACGGTGGCGCTCCAGCGCTTGCTGTCCTCGAGGGGAAAAGCGAAGGCCGGGAAGGGTGGGGTGAAATCGGCGATGCGATCCTCGGGAAGCTCCAGGGTATGGGGGTTCCATTCCGGCGTGAAGGTGCGGGTGGCGGGGCCGCCGTCAGAGTCCATCTGCGTCACCACCCCCTGGGGCGTGATCTGCTGCACGGTGACCCGGGCGCTGCCTTTCCGGGTTCCCCGGTAGCCGTCGTAGACAGCGTAGGTCCAGGCGTCACCGGCCCGGATCTCGGGCCCCGGGACGGGCTCGCCCACGGAAGCGAAGGTGGCGCACGCCGTGAGGACCACGAGCGCTGTAAGCGGCGCTGCGACCGAAAGGCGAAAGCGGAGCATGGGAAGTTTCTGCCTCCAAGCTAGAAATTCAGCCGCTGCCGTTCGGTGGGCTCGGCGCAGCAATACCAGGGCTCGGACAGGTGCGGGATCGGCTCGCCCGCGAAACCGGCGGGAAGGGCTGGCGCTGCCCGGCCAGCGGCGTTGTGGGCGATGCGCCACAGCCCTTCGAACGTCTGGCCGCGCTCGAGTCCTTCCTCTTGCGCCTGGGCCACCCAGGCCCGCGCTTCGGCCTGGAGCCGGTCTACCTGGGGATCCCGGTGGCGCCAGGGGTAGCCCAGCATCCGGGGGTCGAAGTCCTCGATCAGTCCGCGGAAGCCCGGGATCTTGAGGAGATACGATCCCTGGGGGACGAGCAGCCGCAGGGTGAGCTGCACCGGCGGCACCGCTTCCACCAGCCGCAGCTCGACGAGCTTCGCGAGCAGGTGGAGGTAGCCCTCCATCGTGGTCCAAGGGGTGAAGGCGACGAAAGTGGGGGCCAAGGCGATGCCCTGGGCGCGGGTGAGCGCGACCGCGCGCTCGAAGTCGGCAGCGCGGTGGTTCTTGTCCAGGCGAGCGAGAATGCGATCGTCCACCGCTTCCACGGCCGAAGTGAGAAAGAGACACCCGAGCCGCCTCAGCTCGGGCAGCAGTTGGGCGTGCTGTATCAAGTGCTGGATCTTGATGGTGGCATCGAAGCTGAGCCCAGGAAATTCTGCGTGCATGGCTTCCAGCACCCGCAGGGCATGGGTCGGGCCGTTGAAAAAATCCGGGTCGCCGAAGGAGATGTGCTGCGCCCCCCCTTGCACCTGCTGGCGCACGTCGGCGAGGACGATGTCCACCGGAACGATGCGAAACCGCCCGTGGTAGACGGGCACCACCGGACAATGGCGGCACAAATGCTTGCACCCCCGGGACGCTTCGACGAAACCTACCGTCCTGCGGGACCCGTCCGGGAGGATCAGCGCCGCGTAGCGGGAGAGGGGCGGAAGCCCCCGGCGCTCGGGCACCAGGAAATCCAGTCTGTCCAAGGGAACCCGAGGCCCCTCCTGGGGCACGGGCTCGCCCCGGGCGAGCCGCCGGGCCAGGGCGGCCAACTCTCCTTCGCATTCTCCGCCCAGCACGGTGGATACCCCGAGCCGGCAGAGCAGCTCCGCGTTGACTGGCGCGTACAAGCCGTAGGCCACCAGGTGGGCTCCAGGAGCCAGGCGCCGGATGCGGGGCAGCGCCTCCAGGGCGATGCGCGTGGCGGTGTGCATGCCCAGGGAAAGGCCCACCAGGTCGGCCCGGGCCAGGGCCTCTTCGTCCAGCCGTTGCTGGGACAGGTCGATCAGGGTGACGTCCACCCCTTCTCGGGCGAGCCAAGCGGCGGGCTCCGCCAGAGAGAAAGGTTGGCGACCCAGCTCGTAGGGGCTGATGAGCACCGCCTGGAGGGGTCGCTGGGCGCGGGCTTGGACGGGGAGGATTTCGGGGTGCATGGGGAACAGAAGCAAAACCCCAGCGAGGGCTGCGGGCCTAGCCCAGAGGTTTCACGAGGGACTTGGGGGCATGGCGTGGGACGCCGCCACCGGCCTCGCTTGCCATCGCCCGGTCCCGACTTCCCCGGCGGGGCCCATCGACACCGTCACCCTTGCGAGATCCGGGCACTGATCCTGTCGGGCTTAAGTCCATGGCAGGGGCGTCTTCGTGGAATCCCCGGGCTAGACCTTAACCCCCCGGTGCACTGCGACGATGCCTGCAGACAAGTTGAAATACTCGACCCGCTGGAAACCCGCTCGCGCCATGAGCGCCTTGAGCGCTTCTTGGTCCGGATGGACTCGGATGGATTCGGCCAAGTAGCGGTAGCTCTCGGCGTCCCCCGCCACGACCCGCCCCAGGAAGGGCAGCACATTGAAGGAATAGCAGTCGTAGAGGGGCTCCAGGGGTTTCCAGAGCCGGGAGAACTCCAACACGATCACCCGCCCGCCGGGTTTGAGCACCCGAAGCCATTCGGCCAGGGCTGCATCCTTGTGGGTCATGTTGCGCAGCCCGAACGCGGCGCTCACGCAGTCAAAGACCTCGGCACGAAACGGCAGCCTTTCCCCGTCGCATTGCACCACGGGCAGCGTCAATCCCGCTTCTAGAAGCCGGTCTCGACCGATCTCCAGCATGGAGCGGTTGATGTCGGTGAGCCAAACCTCGCCCCGGGGACCCACCCGGCGGGCGAAGAGACGGGCCACGTCCCCCGTTCCCCCCGCCACGTCCAACACCCGGTCCCCCTCCCGCACTCCTGAGAGCAGGACGGCGAAACGCTTCCACAACCGGTGCAGCCCCGCAGACATGAGGTCGTTCATCAGGTCGTAGCGTCCGGCCACCGAGTGGAACACCCCCGCCACCCGGGCCGCTTTCTCCTGCTCGGGTACCCTCTGGAAGCCGAAATCGGTGGTCTTGTCCATGCACGAAGCTCAACGGCTCAGGGTTCGCGGCGGGCAGTGCGGGTTTTCATTTCCCCTTGGGCCGGGGCACTTCCTGGCCCGGCTGGGGGTCTCGGCTCGCCCCGGCCTCTTCGAGCCGCTGGAGGTAGCGCTGCCACATCTCCTCTTGCTTGAGGCCGTACTCGTAGAGCAGGTCCCAGGAGTAGATACCGGTATCGTGGCCGTCGGAGAAAGTGAGCTGGATCGCGTAGCTGCCCACGGGCTCGATGTGGGTGATGGTCACGTCCTTTTTTCCCACCTGCAGCACTTCCTGACCGGGTCCATGGCCCCGCACCTCCGCCGAGGGGGAATAGACCCGCAGGAACTCGCACGGCAGGCGGAACGTCTTGCCGTCGGCAAAAGAAATCTCCAGGATCTTGGAGGCCTGGTGCAACTTGATCTCGGTGGGCGGCGGAACGTCTTTGCTCAATCCGGCCATGGGTGATAGACGGGCAGAAAGACTTAAAAACAAAATAATAAACCACCCGCGGGGAAACCGACAGGACAGGTCAGGGCGGCAGGACCCGCGCCCTTGTCACGCGGCGGTAATATTGGGTACATACGATTTGCTCCAGCGAAGGGAAACAGGGGAGCGCGAGATGAGCGCGACGGTGCTAGTGGTGGAAGACGAGCCCGGGATCCAGGAGCTCATCGCCTACAACCTGCGGCAAGCGGGGCACCTGCCCTTGCGCGCCGAGAGCGCCGAAGAGGCGATGCGCATCGTCAAGAACGCCCTGCCCGATCTGGTGTTGCTCGACTGGATGCTGCCGGGGACGAGCGGCATCGAGCTGGCGCGCCGGCTGCGCTCCGACGAGCGCACCAAGGCCATTCCTATCATCATGCTTACCGCTCGCAGCGAGGAACGGGACAAGGTGGGCGCCCTGGAAACTGGCGCCGACGACTATATCACCAAGCCTTTCTCCCCCCGGGAGATGATTGCCCGGATTCGCGCCGTGCTGCGCCGGCGGGCGCCCCAAATGACGGATGACCCGGTGACCATCGGGGGGCTCACCCTGGATCCTGCCACCCATCGGGTGAACGGGGACGGTGTCCCCATCAATCTCGGGCCCACGGAGTTCCGGCTGCTGCATTATTTGATGACCCATCCGGAGCGAGTCCACTCCCGAGCCCAGCTCCTGGATCAAGTCTGGGGGGACCACGTGTTCGTGGAAGAGCGCACTGTGGACGTGCACATCCGCCGCCTGCGCAAGGCCCTGGAGCCGGCCGGCAAGGCGGGCCTTGTTCAAACCGTCCGCGGCGCGGGTTACCGGCTCTCCACGTCCTGATCCTGCGGGTTGCCGTTTGCGGGATGGAGGGACGTGGGATGCCCCGCTGGACGGACCCCTTTTGGCGGGGGAAAATCGCAACGTTTTCCCGGGCCTGTTTCTCGGGCCATTCTGGACGGCCGTGGACAATTTTTGGCAGCGTCTCCTGCTCGCGCCGGCCGTGGTCAGTGGGGCTTCTCTCATCGCCTGGGTGGCCTTCGGCGGCGCCGCAGGGCTGCTCACCCTGAGCACCCTGCTGGTCGCGCTGCTCGCCCACGATCTGCGCAATCTGGCGGCCCTGTACCGCTGGCTGCAGCGGCCCGACCCAGTTCGCATGCCGGCCACCACCGGCCTCTGGGACCACTTGTTCGCCCATCTCTATCGGCTCACTCGCGCCCAGGCGCAGAACCAAGAGGAGTTGGCGGTGGCATTGCGTCGATTCCAAGAAGCTGCCACCGTCTTTCCTGACGGGATCGTGATCCTGGACGCCCAGGACCATATCCAATGGTGCAACCCTACCGCCGCGAAGCACCTGGGCATCGATCCGCGCCTGGACGTGGGCCAGCAGATCACCCGCCTGGTGCGCCACCCGCGCTTCGTGGAATACCTGAACGCCCAGAATTACCGGGAGCCCTTGGTGATCCGGCTGGAGCGGGACCTGCCCCTCACGGCTGCGATCCAGCTCATCCCCTACGGCGATACGGAAAAGCTCCTGATCAGCCGGGACATCACCAGCCTGGAGCGGGCGGAGACGGTGCGCCGGGATTTCGTGGCCAACGTCTCCCATGAGCTGCGTACCCCCCTCACCGTGGTGGCCGGCTTCCTGGAGAACCTGGCGGAGGGTCCGGGCATGGACCCCGAGATGCAGCGCCGCGCCCTGGAGCTGCTACGGCAGCAGACCCAGCGCATGCAGCGACTGGTGGAGGATCTGCTTGTCCTGTCCCAACTCGAAGACGCCCGCAATCCCCTACGGGAGGAGCGGGTGGATGTGCCCGAACTCCTGCGCCAGGTGTACCACGAGGCCCAGTCCTTGAGCGCAGGACGGCATCGCATCGGGCTGGAGATCAAGACCGCCGCCGGGCTGCTCGGCAACCCCGAGGAGCTACGCAGCGCTTTCGGCAACCTGGTGAGCAATGCCGTTCGCTACACGCCGGAGGGAGGGCGCATCGAGATCCAATGGAAAGAGGAGGAGGGCGAGTTGGTTTTCAGCGTCCAAGACACCGGCATCGGTATCGAGCCTCATCACATCCCGCGGCTTACCGAGCGCTTCTACCGAGTGGACCGCAGCCGTTCCCGGGAAACCGGTGGCACGGGACTGGGACTCGCCATCGTCAAGCACGTGCTCTCGCGCCATCAGGGGACGTTGGAGATCGAGAGCGAGGTGGGGAAAGGCAGCCGCTTCAGCGCCCGTTTCCCCGAAGCCCGGCGCCTGCCGGAGACAGCTTCCGCACCAGCGAGCCGGGCGGGAGTGGCGTAGGACTCAAAACTTTCCCCTGGGCCTCTGTTGTCAGAGGATCGATCCGTTACGCGGGCGAAAATCCTACCCGCTCGTAGTCGGCGCCCCGCTCCACCAGCAGCTCCAGCTTGATCTTGCGAGTCTCGTCGCCCCGGGCGAGCTCCAGCAGCCGCTGGGGCTGGTACATCCCTTTGGGCACGACCAGGCTGCCCCGCAGGTTGAGGGAGGGGATTTCAGGCAGGAGCAGGGCCTCCAGGAAGGGTTCGCTCCCCGCGGCGCCGGGCGCCACTGGCCGCACCGCGACCGGTTGGGGCGCGCCGGGCAGGGTGCGCAGTCCCGCTTGCAGACTGCCGCTGCGGGTCACCACCAGCCAGCGGATGACCCCCAGCAGGCGCCAGCTCGCATTGGAGAGCTTGAGCGCCAGGAGCCGATTCACTTGCAACCGCTCTCCAGGGCCGTCACGCTCGATGCGCATGCCAAGGACGCTCTCGTCCTTGACCGCCCAGGTTTCTTCCTGCACCGGACCCGCCGGCTTGCCCGCGGTCGGGACGGGACCCGCAGGCCGCCTTTTTGCTCCCGGCTGGGCAAAGGGCTTGCCGGCGGTGATTTCCCATATGGCTGGAATGCCGAAACATACCTGGGCGGTATTGAGGGAGGGCCGGCGGTCGAAGCTGCGGCTGGGCGCTCCTTCGCACCAGTAGCGGTGCAGTTGGGCGAGGAGCTGGCTGCAGCCGGGCTGCTCGCAGTCGCGGCCCAGCCCTAGGGGCTCGGGTTTCTGGCCTTGCTGCAGCAGGATCTGCTTCACCCGCAGGGTCTTGCTGATCTCTGACAGGTCCAGGTAGCGGATCGCTTCGCAAGGGGCGAGGTGGGAGAGGGGCTGCAGGCCGCTTCCGCTCTTGAGATGCACCGCAAGCATGGGCACCTTCTCGTTGCCCCCGCGCGGTGCTCGCAGGATGGCTGCCGTGTCACTCCAGTGGCGCAGCCAGCGCTGGACGAGCTCGATCTGCTTGGGACTGAGCTCGAAGGGATTGGCGTGACACAGGAGCAGACTCTCCACGTACACGGCGCGGCAGCTGCTCGGCTTGGACTCGCCGGGCCCGTCTATGACTTCAGCATCGACAATGCCTTGCTCCTCGGCGAGAGCGTACAGGCCGTGGAGCTGGGCCCAGAGCGGCGCAGGATACTCGTAGCGCATGCGGGCGTAATCGGCGAGCTGCGCGCCAGTGTAGCGCAGGCAGCGCTGGATGAGCAGCGGCCGCTCGGCGGCGCCCGCGCCCGCCTCCAGACAGTGGCGATAACCGAGTACCATCTGCGCCCAGATACCGATTAAGGTCATGAAAGCCCCGTGCTCGGCTTCCGACAGAGGCAGCGGGCGGCCAGCCAGGCGCTTGGCGAGTTCGCCCTGCACGTAGGCCACCGTTTCCCGCAGCTTTTCCATGATCTGCAGTCGTTCCGTCGGCGGGAGAAGATACTGGCCCAGGGCCGCCAGCTCCCGGTGCAGCGCCTGGTGGGCTGCGCGGATGTCGGTCAACTGCAGTTGGGCGAGCCACTGGGCGCAAGTGGCCTGATCGACGATGGCGCCCCGTCTCTCGGGACGGACGATCGGCAGCGGGCTGGCGAACACGGACAGGCTCAAGAGTGTCCCGCCAGCCGGATGAGCAGGACCGAGGCGAGCCGCTCGCGCCAGGCTGGGGGCGGCACGGGCCGGGAAGCGCGGCGGGGTTCCGCCCACACGGCGGCGGGAAAGTGACGGTCCCCGTGCCAGCGGGGGATCACGTGCCAATGCAAGTGGGGCACCTGGTTGCCGAGGCTCGCCAGATTGATCTTGTCTGGCGCGAGGACCTCCCGCAGCGCTTCCTCCACGGCGAATACCACCTGCATCAGGACTGCCCGCTCTTCGGCGACGAGATCCGTCATCTCCTTTGTATGGCGGTTGAGAATCACGCGACAGTAGCCGGGGTAGTCGGGCTCGTCCACAAGTACCACGCGGCACAGTTCGCTCGCCCAGAGCACTTCGCCAGCGCTGTCCTCGCACAGCTCACAGTTCATAAATGCGGCGCTGGAGCGAGGCTTACAGCAGCACCCGTTCGATGCCGCCGCGATTGGCCTGTTGGACGTAATCGGCGAGCCAATTGGGCCCCAAGATGCGGCGCGCCATTTCCACCACGATGTAATCGGCGGTGGCGTCGGCGTCGTCATTATAGCGCGCGAGCCCCTGCAGACAAGACGGGCACGAGGTGAGGATTTTGATCTCGCTCGGGTTGTCCCGGGCGCGGATGCGCGCTACGCCTTTGCGGATCTCCTCTTCCTTGCGCAACCGCACCTGGGTCGCCACGTCCGGGCGGCTCATGGCGAGCGTGCCGGACTCACCGCAGCAGCGCTCCGTGAGCTCCACGCCGCCTCCCATCAAGCCGTTCACCACCTTGAGCGGCTGATGGGTCTTCATGGGCGTGTGGCACGGGTCGTGGTACATGTAACGCACCCCTTGCACCCCGTCGAGGTTCACCCCCTTCTCCAGCAGATACTCGTGGATGTCCAGCAGCCGGCAGCCGGGGAAGATCTTGTCGAACTCGTACTTCTGCAGCTGATCCATGCAGGTGCCGCAGGAGACGATCACCGTCTTGATGTCCAGGTAATTGAGGGTGTGGGCCAGGCGGTGGAACAGCACCCGGTTGTCGGTAACGATCTCCTGCCCCCGGTCGTGCTGGCCCGCGGCGGTCTGGGGGTAGCCGCAGCAGAGGTAGCCGGGGGGCAAGACCGTGATGGCCCCCACATGGTAGAGCATCGCTTGCGTCGCGAGGCCCACCTGGCTGAACAGGCGCTCCGAGCCGCAGCCGGGAAAGTAAAACACCGCGTCGGAATCCTCGTTCACTTTGCGGGGATCGCGGATCACCGGGACGATGGCCGGGTCCTCGATGTCCAGGAGCGCCCGGGAGGTTTTCTTGGGCAGGTTGCCGGGCATGGGCTTGTTCACGAAATGGATCACCTGGGCGCGCAGCGGCGCTCGACCCACGGTGGCGGGCGGTCGGCCCGTTTGCGCCCGGGCGAGGCCCAGCCGCTTGGCCCAGCCGTAGGCGAACCGCTGGGCCTTGTAGCCCCATTCGATCATCGTCTTGCGCAGAAGCCTGACAGTGTTCGGATCGGTGGCGTTGAGGAAAGCCATGGCCGCCCAAGTGCCCGGGTTGAACTTTTGCTTCCCCTGCTTGCGCAGGAAGTTGCGCATGGCGATGGAAACGTCGCCGAAGTCGATGTCCACCGGACAGGGTGCGCGGCACTTGTGGCATACCGTGCAGTGGTCGGCCACGTCGCCGAACTCATCGAAATGCTCCAGCGCCACGCCGCGCCGCGTCTGCTCCTCGTACAGGAAGGCCTCGATCAGCAGCGAGGTGGCCAGGATCTTGTTGCGCGGGCTGTAGAGGAGGTTGGCCCGGGGCGCATGGGTGGCGCACACCGGTTTGCACTTGCCGCAGCGCAGGCAGTCCTTGATGGAGTCGGAAATCGCCTTGAGCTCGCTTTGCTCCAGGATCAGGCTCTCCAGTTCCAGCAGGTTGAAGCTGGGCGTGTAGGCGTTCGCCAGGTCGGCGCCCGGCAGGAGCTTGCCCCGGTTGAAGTGCCCTTCGGGGTCGATGCGCTGCTTGTAGGCGCGGAATGCCTCGATTTCAGCCGAATCGAGGAACTCCAGCTTGGTGATGCCGATGCCATGCTCGCCGGAGATGACTCCGCCCAGGGATTTGGCGAGCGCCATGATGCGGCGCACGGCCGCATAGGCCTCCTGGAGCATCTCGTAGTCGTCGGAATTGACCGGGATATTGGTATGCACGTTGCCGTCGCCGGCGTGCATGTGCAGGGCGACGAACACCCGGCTCTTGAGCACCTGCCGGTGGATGGCCTCGCACGCCTCCAGCGCCGGCTGAAAGGCCTTGCCGCCGAAGATCTGCCGCAGCGGCTCGCGCACCTCTTTTTTCCAAGACACTCGCAGGCGGTAGTCCTGGAGCACTCCGAATACCGTGTCTTCGGCGCCCACGCCCTCGGGCCAGGCAACGGGGGCGTCCGCCGGCAGCTCCGCCAGTTTGCGGTCCAAGTGCTCCAGCAGGAAGCGCCACCGGGTCCGCGCATTGCGGACGAGCTCCAGGGCCTGCTCGGCCCGATGGCCGATCACCTCCGCCTTGGGGATGGAGTCGTCCTCCAGCGCCACCGGAAGATCGCCTTGCAAGAACGTTTCCAGGGCGTCCAGCAGCCGGAGCTTGTTCTTGATGGACAGCTCGACGTTGATCCGCTCGATGCCGTCGGTATAGTCGCCGAGGCGGGGGAGAGGAATGACCACGTCCTCGTTGATCTTGAAGGCGTTGGTGTGTCGGGCAATGGCCGCCGTGCGCCCGCGGTCGAGCCAGAAGCGTTTGCGCGCCTCCGCGGTCACGGCGACGAAGCCCTCGCCGCCCCGGCGATTGGCGATGCGCACCACTTCGGAGGCGGCGCGGGCCACCTCCTGCTCGTCGTCGCCCACGATGTCGCCGATCAGCACCATCTTGGGCAGCCCGTGGCGCCGGGCCTTGGTGGCGTAGCCCACGGCCTTGAGGTAGCGCTGGTCCAGGTGCTCTAGCCCGGCCAGGACGGCCTTGGGGTGCCGGTCCAGGTAATCCTTGATCTCCACGATGGAGGGCACCGCTTCGTGCACGCTGCCGAAGAACTCCAGGCACACGGTGCGCACATGGGCCGGCATGCGGTGCAGGATGAAGCGGGCGGAGGTGATGATGCCGTCGCAGCCCTCCTTCTGTACGCCAGGCAATCCCCCCAGCACCTTGTCGGTCACGTCCTTGCCCAGCCCCGGTTTGCGGAAGGCGCGGCCCGGGATCTCCAGGATCTCGGGCTTGCCCAAGGGGGTCTTGCCATCGTCGGCGTAGCGGGTCAGGCGAAAGCGCGCCGTCTCCACCTCGTGGATCTTGCCGAGGTTGTGGTCCAGCCGCTCCACGGTGAGCCAGCGCCCCTCGGGGGTAACCATACGCCAGGCGGCCAGGTTGTCCACCGCGGTGCCCCACAGCACCGCCTTCTTCCCACCGGCGTTCATGGCGATGTTTCCGCCGATGCAAGAGGCGTCTGCCGAAGTGGGGTCCACGGCGAACACCAGCCCCTCGGCCTCGGCGGCATCCATGACCCGCCGGGTCACCACACCGGCCTGGCACTGGATCGTGGGCACTTCCCCCTCGACCCCGGGAAGCCTGATCCACTCTACGGGTCCCAGGCGCTCCAGCTTCTCGGTGTTGATCACTGCCGAGCGCTTGGTGAGGGGCACGGCACCGCCGGTGTAGCCCGTGCCGCCACCCCGGGGGATGAGGGTGAGGCCGAGTTCGATACAGGTCCGCACGATGGCGGCGACCTCCTCCTCGCTATCGGGGTGGATCACCACGAAGGGGTACTCCACCCGCCAGTCGGTGGCATCGGTCACGTGGGTCACCCGCGCCAGGCCGTCGAACTGGATATTGTCTCGGCGCGTCACCCGGGACAGTCGCTTCAGGACCCGGCGGCGCAGCCTCGCCACTTCTTCGAACTCTGCTTCGAAGGCGTCCACGGCGGCGTGGGCTCGGTCGAGGAGGGTCTTCACCTTTTCGCTGCCCTGGCGCCGTTCCTCGATCAGGGCGAGGCGGTGGCGCATGGCCTCGACGAGGGCTTTCCGGCGGGCCTGGTTCCCGAGCAAGTCGTCCTGGAGATAGGGGTTGCGCGACACGACCCAGATGTCCCCCAGCACCTCGTAGAGCATGCGCGCAGAGCGCCCGGTGCGCCGCTCCGCCCGGAGCTCGTTGATCAAGTGCCAGGAGGGCTCCCCCAAAAGGCGGATCACGATCTCCCTGTCGGAGAACGAGGTGTAGTTGTAGGGGATTTCCCGCAGGCGGGCGGCGGCGGGAAGGAGCGTGGTCGGAGTGTCGGGAGCCACTGCAGTACCAGGACGGCTTAAAAACAAATTCTACCGCACCGCGGGAGGGGACTCACCCATGACGGCCGGAGGGATAATCGCGCAACGCCCCTGTCATCCCGCGAGCTGGGCGACGGCGAGATAGCGGGCGAGCTTGCCCAGGGCCATGAAGCCCGCCGACCACCAGGGATTGACCCGCAACCAGCCGGCGGCCACGCACAGGGCGTCGCCTACCACGGGGGCCCAGGCGAAAAGGAGCGCCGCGCTCCCGTAGCGCCGCACGAAGGCCAGCCCCTGGAGGGGCTCTTTGGGCGGGATCAGCCGGCCGATCAGGTAGGAGGTCATCCCGCCCAGGGTGTTGCCCAGGGTGGCGACTCCGAGGGCGGGAACATAGAGCTCCGGCGAATGCTTGAGCACGCCGAAGAGGACCGCTTCGGACCCGCCTGGGAGCAGGGTGGCGGCGAGAAAGCTGGACAGAAACAGGGCCAGCAGGCCCCAGCTCTCCGTCATGGGCGTCTTTTGTCCTTCCTGGCTTTACTCTACCATTGAGCGGCACCTGCTCTGCGGGGGGCTTGCGAGCCTCCGGCCGACGGTGGGCGTGCCACGGAGACCGCCGTTTGCCCGTCTCCAGGAGAATGAGAGATTGGAGGGTTCTCCTTCTCCCGAGGAGGGGGAAGCGGGACGCCCTCGTCCGCTCGCCGAGGCGAAGGAGAGGGGCCGAGCCACCCGGATAGACCAAAGGAGCACCCATGGACCCGCATGTCAAGCAAGAGCTCGATAGCCTCTACCCGGCTCTGCAAATGAACCGCCGCGCCTTCGTCGCCGGGCTTCTCGCCGGCGGCTTTGCGCTGGCGGTGCAGCCCGTATGTGCGGAGACCGCGATCAGGACCGATTCCAAGGGCCTGGTGGATGGAGAAGTGGCCATTCCCACCGCCGGCGGGACGATCCCCGCCTACCGGGCGATGCCCGACCGGGGCGGGCCGTTCCCGGTGATTCTGGTGGTGCAAGAAATCTTCGGCGTGCACGAGTATATCCAGGACGTGTGCCGTCGCCTCGCCAAGCTGGGTTATCTCGCGATCGCGCCCGAACTTTTCTACCGCCAGGGAGATCCGCGCAAGTACGATAGCATCCCCGACATTCTCAAGCACGTGGTGTCCAAAGTGCCCGATGCTCAAGTGCTGTCCGACCTGGATGCGGCGGTTGGCTGGGCCGAGAGAAGCGGCTTCGGCGACGGCAAGCGACTGGGTATCATCGGGTTTTGCTACGGCGGGCGCATCGTCTGGCTCTACGCTGCCCACAACCCGCGGCTGAAGGCGGGGGTGGCCTGGTATGGGCGCATCGTCTCGGAGCGCACGCCCACCATGCCCCTCCATCCCATCGACGTGGCGGACAAGCTGCACGCACCCGTGCTAGGCCTGTACGGCGGCGCCGATCAGGGCATTCCCAACGATACGGTGGAGCAGATGCGGGCGGCCCTCAAGAAAGCGGGCAGCCCCTCGGAGATCGTCCTGTACGAGGGCATGCCCCACGGTTTCCACGCCGACTACCGCCCGACTTACCGGAAAGAAGCCGCCGAAGATGGCTGGCGGCGCATGCTCGCCTGGTTCAAGAAGCACGGGGTGGCTTGAGGGGCCCTTCGGGCCCGGGCCAAGGGTGCACTGGGCCGTCGAGCGGCGGGGCGTGCATCTCCGGCATGTAAAGCGGCTTTCGCACCTCATCGGCGGAATGGAAATCATCGTTCTCGGCGCTGGCGTGATCGGGGTCGCCAGCGCCTGGTACCTGGCGGAAGCGGGCCATCGCGTGACGGTGCTCGAGCGTCAGCCTGGGCCGGCGCTGGAGACCAGCTTCGCCAACGGGGGGCAGGTGTCCATCAGCCACGCCGAGCCCTGGGCCAACCCCGACGCGCCGGCCAAGATCCTGGGCTGGCTAGGGCGCGAAAACGCGCCGCTCAAGTTCCGCCCCCGGTGGGAGGCGGCCCAGTGGGCTTGGAGCGTGCGCTTCCTGCGGGAATGTCTACCCGGACGCACTCGTAAAAACGCTGCCGCCATCGCCGCCCTCGCCCGTTTGAGCGGCGCAAGCCTGCGGGAGCTGCGGGCCCGGACGGGGATCGAGTACGATCAGCTCACCCGGGGCATCCTGCACGTCTTCACCGAGCCGGGCGACTACGCGGCGGCGCGGCGCAAGCTGCCGGGGCTCGCCGCCCTGGGCCTGCACCTGGAACTCAAATCCGCCGCCGAATGCGCGGATCTGGAGCCCGCCCTCAAGGCGAGCCGCGTCCCCATCCACGGGGGCCTGTACTGTCCAGACGACGAATCGGGCGACGCGCGCAAGTTCACTGAGGCGCTGGCCGCTTTAGCGGCCCGGCGCGGCGTTGCTTTCCGCTATGGGACACGGGTCGATGGACTGGAAGCGGGCGGCGGCCGCGTCACCGGTGTTCGCGTGGCGGCGGACGGCCGGGGCGAAGTCCTGGGTGCCGACGCCTACGTGGTCTGCCTTGGCAGCTATAGCCCGCGGCTCCTCGCGCCCCTCGGCGAGCGCTTGCCCATCTATCCGGTGAAGGGCTATTCGGTCACGGTGCCCGCCGGGGAGGGTGCGCCCACGGTGAGCCTGACCGACGAAGCGAAAAAACTCGTCTTCTCGCGCCTGGGTAGCCGGCTGAGGGTGGCGGGAATGGCGGAGCTTTCGGGCTACGATCTTTCCCTAGACCCGCGCCGCTGCGCCCTGATCCTGGACCGGGTTTTCGAACTCTTCCCTCGGGCGGGGGATCGGGGGGCTGCCGAGTGCTGGACCGGCTTGCGGCCTGCGACGCCCGGCAACGTGCCGGTGATCGGACGCTCTCGGCGCCACGAAAACCTTTACCTGAACACCGGCCACGGGACCCTGGGCTGGACGCTCGCGTGCGGTTCGGCCCGGGTGCTCGCCGACCTGGTGGGGGGCCTCAGACCCCCCCTGGAGTTTCCGTGGTGGGGCTGACCCGGACAGGCGCCGCCCGAGGGGGACCGGAGCGAGCGGGTTTGCCCGGGCAGCGGCGTTCATGCTGTTTACCCCCATGATCGCCGATTCCCGTCCGCCCTTCGACCCGGGCCGCCGCGGCGACGAAAGACCCATCGTCATCGCCCATCGGGGAGCGAGCGGTTATCGTCCCGAGCACACTCTGGCAGCCTACGCTGTCGCCATCCTCCAGGGCGCCGACTTCATCGAGCCCGACCTGGTGCTCACCCGGGACGGGTATCTGATCGCGCGCCACGACAACCGGCTGGAACTCACGACCGACGTGGCGCGCCGGCCCGAGTTCGCCGGCCGCCAGACCACCAAGGTGGTGGACGGCGTCAGAGTCACCGGGTGGTTCAGCGAGGATTTCACCCTGGCCGAGATCAAGCGGCTTCGCGCCATCGAGCCTATCCCCCACGTGCGCCCGGCCAACGCCCGGTTCGACGGCCAGTTCCAGGTGCCCACCTTGCAGGAGATCGTCGACCTGGTGCAGGCCCACGAACGCACCCTGGGCCGCAGAATCGGTCTTTATCCGGAGACCAAGCATCCCACCTACTTCCGGCGCTTAGGGCTCTCCATGGAGGAGCCCCTGGTCGAGATCCTGCGCCGCAGCGGCTACGAGGAGGCTTTGGATCAGGTATTCATCCAGTCCTTCGAGGTGGGGAACCTGAAGAAGCTTCGCTCCATGACCCGAATTCCCTTGGTGCAGCTCCTCGCGCGGGAGGGCAAGCCCTACGACGTGGAGGCGGAAGGCGGAACGCTGACCTATGGGCAAATGGCAACACCCCAGGGGTTAGCGGACATCGCGGCCTACGCCCATGGGGTGGGACCGGAAAAACATCGCTACATCCTTGCCCCCGACGCTGCAGGCAGGCTCGATCCGGCCAATGCCAGCGATTTCGTGAAGAATGCCCACGCCGTGGGACTCAAGGTGCATCCCTACACTTTCCGCGCCGAGAATCGCTTTCTGCCGGCGAGTCTGCGCTGTTCCGACGACCCCAATGCTCTCGGAGACGGCGAAGCAGAAATCCGGGCGTTTCTCGCCACGGGAATCGACGGCTTCTTCACCGACCAGGCCGATATCGGCGTTCGGGCGCGGGACGCCTTCGTCGCGGGGAAGCGCTAGCCCGCACCCGGCCGCTGGTTACTCTTCTTCCTCGCCGAGGGGTTGGACGTCCAGCACCTCGAAATCCACGATCTCGGCCGTATCCCTGGGCACGGCCAGGGACAATTCCAAGTCGTGGATGACATCGTCCCAGTCCACGTCTTCCGCCAATTTGAGGAAAAGCCGCGCGGTGAGATGGAGCTCTACGTGCTTGGCCACGGGAATTCGCCTCCTTCCGGATAGATCGCTACGGATGCATAGCTATCGACCGCACCTCCCGCGGTCGCGGACCGCTTCTCGACCACGGACGGGGAGCGCCCTCGCCTGGGGAGTCCCCAAGCCGCCGAACAGGGCCGGCAAACGCCTCGGCATGCGCCCGGGCCGCTTCAGTGCTCCGGATCCGCCGCATTCGTGAGGGGCAGGCGCATTCCGTGCCCCGTGCTCCGGGTGTCCGTCGCGTACACCGTTTCGAACCCGAAGCGTTGGTAGAAACCCACGGCGTGGGGCGAGGAGACCACGGTGACGAACTCGGCTTCGGGGCACTCCATCTCGATGCGGCGCACGGCCTCGCTCACCAGGGCCCGGCCGATACCCTGCCCCTGGTATTCCTTGCGCACAAAAAGGGCGATGATGTGGGACGGCCACCGCACCTGGATCAGGCCGGCGACGCACCCGCCTTGCTCCGCCACCAGGGTGAGATAACCGTAGGCCTGGCGAGCAAGGAGCGCTTCGGGGGCGGCGAACTTGGCGAAACCCGCCTTGCCCCATTCGTCGAAGTCCTTGGCTATGAATTCGTCGAAGGCGGCCACCATGAAGCGGGAGATCTCGGGCGCCTCCTCGGGCCGCATGGAGCGGATGGAGAGGGAGCCAGGTCTGGGCCATGTCTGCCTCCGGCGTTCGGCGATCATGGGGAGCCGCTTAAAAGGAGAGTACCCGGTCCGCGGCCGCTGCTGCGGCCACGTAATCCCCCATGGTCTTGTAAGTGGCGGTAGCGACCCAGTTGTCCGGCGTGACGTTTCGTCCTGTGCCGCAGGCCTCGCATACCCAGAAGGGTACGCCCTGGGCGAGGAGGGCCTCCACCAGGGCCTGCATGGCGGGCATGTTGACGCCCTGGATCTTGTCGTAGACGTGACGGTTGGCGATGACCACCGCCTCGCCTTGAAGCCAGACGATCACTTCGTGGCCCTGCTCCCGGGCCACTTTGGCCGCCATCACACCCAGCGTGGCGCGGGTAGGGTCGTCGGTTCCGGAAGAGACGGCAATCAGGAACTTCATGACAGTCCTCCTTTGCTCTCGATTGGAGGGGGCAGCTCAGCTTTTCTTCGGTACATACAGATCGGTGATCGTCCCCTCCGCCATCTCGGCCGCGAAGCACACGGTCTCGGACAAGGTGGGGTGAGGGTGAATGGTGAGCCCGATGTCCTCGGCGTCCGCCCCCATCTCCAGGGCGAGCACCGTCTCGGCGATGAGTTCCCCGGCGTTGGGGCCCACCATGGCCGCCCCCAGGAGCCGGTGGGTCGCCTGGTCGAAGAGGAGCTTGGTGAGCCCGTCGGCGCCCCCCTCGGCCAGCGCGCGGCCGCTCGCGGCCCACGGGAACACCGCCCGTTCGTAGGCAATGCCCTGGGCCTTGAGATCCAACTCCGTCGCTCCCATCCAGGCCACTTCCGGATCGGTGTAGGCCACCGAGGGAATCGCCCGGGCGTCGAAGGTGCTTTTAAGCCCCGCGATCACTTCCGCGGCCACCTTGCCTTCGTGGGTCGCCTTGTGGGCGAGCATGGGCTCGCCCGCGATGTCGCCGATGGCAAAGAGGTGGGGCACGTTGGTGCGTTGCTGCCGGTCCACGGGGATCGTGCCCCGCTCGTCCACCCGCACCCCCGCTGCTTGCGCCCGGATGGCGTGCCCGTTGGGCCGGCGCCCCACCGCCACCAGCACACGGTCGTAGACCTGGGGCGCCGGGGCCTGCTCGCCCTCGAAGGTAGCCCGCAGGCCTTCCTTCAGGGGCTCGATCCGGGCGACCTTGGTCTTGAGATAGATGGCCTCATAGCGGGCGCGGATACGCTTCTCCAGGGGCTTCACCACGTCCCGATCGGCGCCGGGGATCAGCCCGTCCAAGAGTTCCACCACGGTCACCCTCGAGCCCAGGGCGTGGTACACGGTGGCCATCTCTAGCCCGATGATGCCCCCGCCGATCACCAGGAGCCGCTTGGGGATCTCGTCGAGCCGAAGGGCATCGGTGGAGTCCATCACCCGGGGATCGTCGTAAGGCAGACCCGGGAGCTTGGCTGGCTGGGAGCCGGCGGCAATGATCGCGTAGTCGAAGGTAAGGGTCTTTTCCCCCTCGGCGGTTTTCACTTTCAGGGTGTGGGGCCCGCTGAACTCGGCCACCCCCTGCACCACCTGGACCTGACGCTGCTTGGCAAGCGCCGCGAGCCCCTTGGTCAGGCGCCCCACCACGTCGTTCTTCCACTTTCGCAGCGCCTCCAAGGCGATCTCGGGCTGGCCGAACCGGATTCCGGCGTGCTCCAGCTCCCGGACCTCGGTGAGGACTTTGGCCACGTGCAGGAGCGCTTTGGAAGGAATGCAGCCCACGTTCAGGCACACGCCCCCGAGGGTGGGATAGCGCTCCACCAGCACCACCTTCTTCCCCAAGTCGGCGGCGCGGAAAGCCGCCGTGTAGCCTCCGGGGCCCGCCCCCAGGACCAGCACCTCGGCGTGGAGATCGCCTTTCTCCACCGCCGCGGGCGGCGCCGGCGCGGCAGCGGGGGGAGGTGGGGCGGGCCGCTCGGGGGCCTGGGCCGGGGGAGCCTCCGCGCGGGCCGCTTCCGCCTGGGCGGGCGCCGTCGCCTCTGCCGCCTCCGCTTCCAGAGTCAGAATGAGGGAGCCCTCTGACACCTTGTCGCCCACCTTCACCTTTACCTCTCTCACCACGCCCGCCTGGGGCGAAGGCACGTCCATGGTGGCCTTGTCGGACTCCAGGGTGATGAGGCTCGCTTCTTTGTCGATGCGGTCGCCGGGCTTGACCAAGACGTCGATGACCGGCACGTCCTTGAAGTCGCCGATGTCGGGGACGCGTACTTCAACGAATTGGGCCATTTTTGCTTTCCTCCGCGCTGGCCTCGTGGTTTACGGCATCTCCGGTGGCGGATCGCATGCTGGGGATACTGGCGCTACCGGCTCCACTCGGGGCGGGAACGCCTGCGCCTTCCAGATTTGCCGAGTATGCTCTTGTTGGCAAGTCCCAGCGATGAGCGGGATCGAGCATCCGGCGCTTGACGCCTAACCCGCGCCTTCCATCCGTCTTCTCGGTCCGAGCCCACGAAGAGCAGCATTCATGTGCCGGGCGGTCGAAGCGCGCAGTTCTACGTCGAACATCCACATCAGCGGCGAACGTGCCCGTCCCCCAGGACCACGAACTTAAGGCTCGTGAGGCCCTCGAGCCCCACGGGCCCCCGGGCGTGGAGCTTGTCGGTGGAGATGCCGATCTCCGCGCCGAGCCCGTATTCGTAACCGTCGGCGAAGCGGGTGGAGGCGTTCACCATGACCGAGCTGGAGTCCACCTCCCGCAGGAAACGCAGGGCGCGGGTATAGTTCTCGGTCACGATGGCATCGGTGTGCTGGGAGCCGTAGCGGGCGATGTGGTCGATGGCCTGGTCGATTCCGTCCACCACCCGCACCGCCAGGATGGGCGCCAGATACTCGGCGTACCAGTCCTGCTCCGTGGCCGGCTTCATCTCCGGCACGAGCCGGCGGCTCTCCTCGCAACCCCGCAATTCCACCCCTTTGTCCAGGAGCAGGCGGGCGAGCCGGGGCAGCACGGCCGGCGCGATGGCGCGGGCGACGAGCAGGGTCTCCATGGCGTTGCAGGTGCCGTAACGCTGGGTCTTGGCGTTGTCGGCGATGCGAATCGCCTTTTCCACGTCGGCGCCTTCGTCGATGTAGACATGGCACACGCCGTCCAGGTGCTTGATCACCGGAATGCGGGCTTCCATGGAGATGCGCTCGATCAGGCCCTTGCCTCCCCGCGGGACGATGACATCCACATACTCCTTCATGGTGATGAGCTCGCCCACCGCGGCCCGGTCGGTGACCTCCACCACTTGCACTGCCGCGCGCGGCAGCCCCGCCGCCTCCAACCCCTCGTGCACCAGAGCGGCAATGGCCTGATTGGAGCGGATCGCCTCCGACCCGCCCCGCAGGATAGCGGCATTGCCCGCCTTCAGGCACAGCCCCGCCGCGTCGGCGGTCACGTTGGGCCGGGCTTCGTAGATGATGCCGATCACCCCCAAGGGCACCCGCATCCGGCCCACCCGGATTCCCGTGGGGCGATATTTGAGGTCGATGATCTCGCCTACCGGATCCGGCAATAGGGCGATCTGGCGCAAGCCGTCTGCCATGGTGGCGATGCTTTTGGCGGTCAAGGTCAGCCGGTCGATGAGAGCGGGCTCCAGCCCCTTCGCCCGGGCCGCTTCCACGTCCTTGGCGTTTTCCGCGAGGAGCTGGGCTTGCGACCGTTCGATAGCGGCCGCCATGGCCTCCAAGGCTCGGTTCTTGGCAGCCGTCTCCGCCCTGGCCATGGCGCGGGCCGCTTCCCGGGCCGCGCGCCCCAGCGCCTGCATGTACGCCTTGATGTCCTGTTGCGCGGAAAGGTCCATGATTTAAATTCTAAACCGTTTCGGCCTATCCTGACGAAGCGTGGGCGAGGGTGAGAGAGAGCCGTATGAGCTCGCTCCACACGTCGCCGGGGGTGACCCCCTTGGCCATGCGGTCGAGTCGGGCGAGCTCCTGCAGGGTACGGTCGAGCCGCGGGGGATCGAGGCGCTGGGCGGCGTCTAAGGCCCAGGCTTGGCGCGCCCCCCACACCCGCGCTTCCCGCAGCGCCTGATCGCGTGTCCTGCCCTCCCGCAGCGCCGATTGGAGGCGGGCCACGGCGCGCGTGTCTTCGGCGATCTGCCACAGTACCCAGGGAAGGGCAGCCCCCTCGGCCCGCAGGCCTTCCAGCACCCGGGCGAAACGGGCCACGTCGCCGCCGAAGAGAGCCTCGCCCACCTGGGCCGGCTCGTAGCGGGCCACGTTGGCTACCGCCGCCCGCACGGCCTCCCCGGGCAGGGGTCCCGGCGGGAACAGGAGGGCCAGCTTCTGCACTTCCTGGAACGCGGCGAGGAGGTTGCCTTCCACCCGCTCGGCCATGAACGCGAGCAGCTCGGCGTCCGCCTCCTGGCCCTGGGCGGCAAGCCGGGCCCCGATCCATTGGGGCAGCCGTTCCCGGGGCACGGGTTTGGCGTGCACCACGACGCCTGCCCGCTTCAGGGCTTCGAACCAGCGGCTCGCGAGAGCAGCGCGCTCTAGCTTGGGCAGCTCGATCAGGGTGGTCACGTCCGTTGGAAGCCCTTCGCAATAGGCGATGAGGGCCTCGGCGCCGCCAGTGCCCGGCCGCCCGGTGGGTAGCCGCAGCTCGATAAGCTTGCGGCCGCCGAAGAGGGAAAGGCTCGTCCCGGACGCGCATAGTCTGCCCCAATCGAAACCGCTGTCGGCGATGAGGAGCTCTCGCTCCGTATACCCCAGGGCTCGCGCCCGGGCGCGGATGTGGTCGGCGGCTTCCTGGCCCAGCAGCGGGTCTTCGGCGTGGACCACGTACAGGGGTACGAAGCGCTTGGCGAGCTGAGCCGGCAGGGCTTCGGCGTCGATGACTGGCATGGCGGAAGGCGGCGTAAAGCGCAATTGTCCCCGAGTAAGGGCGTGGAGGGGAGGGCACCCGCCCTCCATGGCGCGTGCTTCAGCCCGCCCGGGGCCTCACCGCCGCCAGCCGGAACAGAATCTGCTGAATCACGTCGTTCTGCATGTCCCGGTAAAGAAGGGCTTCCTCCTGCTCCTTGGCGAGCACCTGCGTGTCGTCATAGGTCAGGTCCCGCTTGAGGGAAATCTGGGACGGGGCGATCAAGGGCCGACCTTTGGCGTCGTTCATGTGGAACTCGACCCGCAGCCGCAGCTCCAGCTCCCGCACCCGCCCGGCCCCGGAGAGAGACAGGATCAAGCGGTCCCGGGCGACACGGTCGATGAAGAGCACCGCCTCTGCCGCCTTGGGATCGTCCACCAGCCGGGTGCCCGTGCCGGCGGCGACCGCTCGCTTGAGTTCCGTGAGGAAGACGGGATCGCCTCCCGTGACGTGCAGCGTCTTGAAGGCCAGGTCCTGGGTGCCCCGCAGCCGGAAGCCGCAGCCGGTGGCAAGCAGGACGAGGCACGCGCTAGCCAGGCCGCGCAACAACCGGCGCCGGGTTGTGAGATTCGTCATGGCGCGGGGATTATACCGCCGACGGAGAGGACATCCCGTTCAAGTGCAAAAGGCGAAAAACGTTTTTTGACACGACGCCCCTTACCTTTCGGGAACCCCATAGCCCCCGCCTCCGGGGGTTTCGATGACGAAGACGTCCCCAGGCGCCATCACCGCCTCGTCGGTCGCTTCCAGGTCCTGCCGGGTGCCGTCACGACGCTCGATCCAGGCTCGCCCCGGCGCGCCCGGCTCCCCGCCCCAGAGACCGAAGGGCCGCACCCGGCGCCGCCCGGCGAGGAGGCTCGCGGTCATGGGCTCAAAGAAGCGGATGCGGCGCACCACGCCATCGCCGCCCCGATGGCGGCCGCGCCCGCCGCTGCCGCGCCGGATGGAGAACGCCTCCACCAGCACCGGATAGCGCCACTCCAACACTTCCGGGTCGGTGAGGCGGGAATTGGTCATATGGGTGTGCACGGCACTTGCCCCGTCGAAATCCGGCCCAGCTCCGGCGCCGCCGGCGAGGGTTTCGTAATACTGGTAACGCTCGTTGCCGAAAGCGAAGTTGTTCATGGTGCCCTGGGAGGCGGCGAGTACCCCTAGGGCGCCGTAGAGAGCGTCCACGATGTTCTGGGACGTTTCCACGTTGCCCGCCACCACCGCGGCCGGGTAGCGGGGGTTGAGCATGGAGCCCTCTGGAATGACGATCTCCAGAGGCTCCAGGCAGCCGCTGTTCAAGGGAATGTCCTCCTGCACCAGGGTGCGGAACACGTACAGCACCGCCGCCAGGGTCACCGCCGAAGGCGCGTTGAAGTTGTCGGGGCGCTGGGGCGAGGTGCCGGTGAAGTCCACCACCGCCTTGCGCGCCTGCGGGTCCACGCTCACCCGCACCTGGATCACCGCGCCGTTGTCCATTTCCAATCGGAAGGCGCCGCCCTTGAGCTGGCCGAGGACCTGGCGCACCGCTTGCGCGGCGTTGGCGCGCACGTGGCCCATGTAGGCCCGCACCACCGGCAAGCCGTAGTGATCCACCATGCGCCGCAGCTCCTGGACACCCTTCTCGTTGGCGGCCACCTGGGCCCGCAGGTCGGCCACGTTCTGCTGGGGGTTGCGGCACGGATACGGACCGGAGGCGAGCAGTGCAAGGAGTTCCCGTTCGCGAAAAAGGCCGCCCTCCACCAGGCGGAAGTTGCGGATCAGTACGCCTTCCTCCTCCACCCGGGTGGAGTGAGGGGGCATGGAGCCGGGGGTGACGCCCCCGATGTCGGCGTGGTGGCCGCGAGAGCCCACATAGAACAGCACGTTCTGGCCCTCCCGGTCGAACACCGGTGTCACGACGGTGACATCGGGCAGATGGGTTCCGCCCTGATACGGATCGTTCACCGCATAGGCATCCCCCGGCCCCATGCGCCCAGCGTTGTCCCGAATCACCTGCTTCACCGTCTCCCCCATGGAGCCCAAATGCACCGGGATGTGGGGTGCGTTGGCGATCAGGTTCCCTTCTCCGTCGAACACCGCGCAGGAGAAATCGAGCCGCTCTTTGATGTTCACCGAGTGGGCAGTCTGGGCGAGCCGCAGGCCCATCTGCTCGGCGATGGACATGAAGAGGTTATTGAAGATCTCCAGCTTCACCGGGTCCGCCTGGGTGCCGAGGGCGACGCGCCGTGGGCGGGGCGTCGCGCGGGTGAGGACGAGCTCCCCTTGGTCACCCACGCGAGCCGCCCACCCGGGCTCTACCACGGTGGTGGCGTTCGCCTCGGCGATCAGGGCGGGCCCTGGGATGCGCTGGCCAGCGACCAGCGTCTCCCGCCGGTAGAGGGGCGTGGCGCGGGCGCCGCCATCCGCCATCATCTGAACGGTGGCGACGGGACCGCCGGGCGAAGCGGACGCGAGCGCGGCGGGTGTGGCGAGGGGTGACTCTTCCCGGGCGGTGCCTTCCACCGACACGGCCTCGGCCACCAGGGCCCGGTCCGGCATGAGGAAGCTGAAGAGCTGGCGGTACTGGTCCTCGAACCGGCGGGTCATGTCCTCGACCGTTCCCTCGTCCACCATCAGCGCCGTGTCGGTGCCCTCGTAGCGCAGGTGGACGCGCCGGACGACATCCACGTTGTCCGCCGCCACCCCCTGGGCTGCCAACTCCTCCCGCACCTGGGCTTCCAGGCTGTCCAGCGCCCGCGCGAGCTGGGCCGTCGATTCAGGCGCCAAAGGCAGTTCCACCGCCTGGCTGCGCATCGCGGTCACTTGGGCGATCCCGATGCCGTAGGCCGAAAGGACCCCCGCCAGGGGATGCAGCAGCACCGTGTCGATGCCCAGGGCGTCGGCCACCCGGCACACGTGCTGGCCGGCAGCGCCGCCGAAGCCGTTGAGCACGTATTCGCTCACGTCGTAGCCACGCTCCACCGAGATTTGCTTGATGGCGTTGGCCATGTTGGCCACCGCCACCTCGATGAAGCCCTCGGCCACCTGCTCGGGAGTGCGGGCGATGCCGGTTTGCGCCTCGATCTGCCGGGCGAGCGCTGCAAACTTCTCCCGCACGATGTTCGCATCCAGCGGCTCGTCGCCCTTGGGGCCGAAAACCCTGGGGAAATGCTCCGGCTGGATGCGCCCCAGCATCACGTTGGCGTCGGTGACGGTAAGGGGTCCCCCGTTGCGGTAGCAGGCCGGCCCGGGCACGGCCCCTGCCGAGTCCGGGCCCACCTGGAAGCGGCCCTGGTGAAAGCGCAGGATCGAGCCGCCGCCCGCGGCCACGGTATGGATCGCCAGCATGGGCGAGCGCAGCCGCACCCCCGCCACTTGGGTATCGAACACCCGCTCCAGCTCGCCGCCATAGTGGCACACGTCGGTGGAGGTGCCGCCCATGTCGAAGCCGATGATTTTCTCGAAGCCTGCTTTCCGGGCGGTGCGCACCGCCCCCACTACGCCTCCCGCCGGGCCCGAGAGAATGCTGTTGCGGCCCTGGAACAGGCGGGCGGAAGTGAGCCCGCCGTTCGACTGCATGAACAGGAGGCGCACGTTGCCCAGCTCCCCGGCCACGCTGTCCACGTAGCGGCGCAGGATCGGCGAGAGGTACGCGTCCACCACGGTGGTGTCGCCCCGGGGGACGATCTTCATCAAGGGGCTCACCTCGTGGGAAGCGGACACCTGGGTGAAGCCCGCCCCCCGGGCGAGCTCGGCCAGGCGGCGCTCGTGGTTTGGATAGCGCCAAGCGTGCATGAGCACGATGGCGACCGAGCGCAAACCTTCTTCATAGGCTTGATCCAGTGCCTTCCGCGCGGCGGCTTCGTCCAGGGGCACGAGCACCTCGCCTCGAGCCGTCACGCGCTCGTCCACTTCCACCACCTTCTGGTACAGCGGCGCCGGAAGCACGATTTCCAGGTCGAAGAGGCGCGGGCGGTTCTGATAGCCGATGCGTAACTGATCCCCGAAGCCCCGGGTGATGAGGAGCAGGGTGGGCTCGCCGGTGCGGGTGAGGAGGGCGTTGGTGGCCACGGTGGTGCCCATCTTCACCGCCTCGATCGCCTCGGCGGGGATCGGCGCGCCCGGCGGGAGCCCCAGGAGGCGGCGGATGCCTTCCACCGCCGCGTCCCGGTAGCGGCCGGGGGCTTCCGACAGGAGTTTGAGCGTCTTGAGTTCACCGCCGGGCGTGCGCGCCACCACGTCGGTGAACGTGCCGCCCCGGTCGATCCAGAATTGCCACTTGCCCCGTTGGGAATCCATGAACCTGTTGCGGGGGTCGATCCTGCGCCCGTCAACGCGCCCGACGCCAGAGGAGCACCCCGTCCCGGTAAACCTCCTTCACCCGGTGGAACGGGATGGTGCGGGTTTCTCCGTCTTCGTCCGTCACCTGGAACACCGCCGGCTCGGCCGGGTCGGTGCGGATCGCGCCGAGGGCCACCCGCACGATTCTGCCCTCGACCCGGTCCCAGTAGCCCAGCTCGAAGCGCCCCCGGCCGAACGCCGGGTCCCAGCGGATGCGGGAGAGGAGCTGGTGGAGGGGGATCATCGGTGGGAAGCATTGCAGCCGATGGGCCCTTTATCAAGGACGGGGTTTGTGCATACCGCCCGCACGGGGTACCGGCCGAACCGGTTCACGCTTCGGGCTCCTGCCTGCGCGCCCCGAGCAGTTCCGATTGCCCCAGCCAGTAGCAGGCGAGCACCGCCGGAATCTTGAGCAGCCGGGTGCCGGCCGGCGAATTGCGTCTACCCCGAGGCGTTTGCCGACGGCCATGCCTTGAAGCGGGGACTGACCGAATACTTCACCTGGTACAACACCAACCGCCTTCACCAGGAGCTGGACGGCCAAACGCCTGATGAGATCTACTTCGGGACCCAACCTCTTCGAGAAGCCGCTTGAGGCTTCAGTGGGAAACCGCGCTTTGCTTATTCCACCCTCAAGGCTGTCCTAAAGACCGGGACCATCTCATGGGAATGGGATTATTCTACAGCCTCAACGTGTCCCGATCACCCGCGCGAACAAGCACCCGCTTGCGGGCGTCGGCTTGTGGATCGAACGGTTATACCGCAACTTCTATGTAATTCACTCGACTAGATGGCTGCGGAATGGGTGTCCCGTCTTCACGAAGCCCAGCCAGGTGAAATTCGATCGCTTCGCGAAGAAGCGACTCTGTTTCTTCGACAGTGGCACCCGTGGCGACGCAGCCCGGCAGATCGGGGACGTAACCCGAAAAATTATTTCCCGCCTTTTCAATTACGATCGCGTAGCGCATAGACAAGCCTCATTTCCTGAGCCCAGACTGCTTCAGGATGCTATTGAGCGAGCCGGGTGCCAAATCATCACTGGGTTTTCCGGCCACCGTGACCCGCCTTGGTTTGGACGGATGCTTGAACTGCCTGTGACAGCCACGAGTCGCGACCAGGTACCAGCCGTCATCCTGAAGGAGTCGCAAGACTTCGCTGACTTTTATGCAGACAGCATATCAGCATGGGTCAGTGTGGGCAAAGTGCATTGATCCTGTTGCGGTATAATGTGCAGCTTGAGGGGCGCGGAGACAGCAAGCGAAGCTCTCCGGCGGAGCGTCCCTCTCGAAGCATGCGTTAGGCATGAAGCGCCTCAATGAACTCCTCGGTCGAAACGCCAGCTTGTTTAAGAAGGCCAGCCAGGGTGCCGACCTTCAGTTCACGATGGTTGGGTACGACGCACCCCAGACGAGCCATGACGCATGACGATGTGGTTGCCGCGCTGGCGGGCAACCACGAAACCCAGACGCTCCAAGGCGCGGACAACATCCGCTCCCGAGACGACAGGAAGCTTAGGCATGCTCGGGCACGTGGAATGACGTCAGCAAAGGGCGTCCGGTAATGGAAAGCGGAAATTCTTCCAAATAAAGCTCGGTTGCTTCACGCAGATTGGCCAGCGCTTCTTCCACGGTTTCGCCTTGCGTGGTCGTGCCGGTTTCCGGATTAAAAGCGACATAACCTCCTTCAGGTGCCGGGGTTAAAACGGCTGAGAGTTCCATAAGCTTCTCCTTGGGTGGAAGGTGTTTGAAATGCCGAACGCCGCGGTTAACCCGGCGCCGAGGAGCGAAGCGACACGGGCACCCAAGGGCGACGCCGTTGGGCGCTCCGGTTGAACCGCTTGTTCGGCCCCCGCTTGCTAAGACCACCTATGTCCTTCACGCGGCTACCTCGATCAACACTTCGGGATGGCGCTCGGCGATCTTCAAGAGCTGCTTCGCAGCCCCAGAGGGTTCACGACGTCCTTGTTCCCACTGTTCCAAGGTGCGCTTGGAAACCCCCAGCGCCGCGGCAAATTGTGCCTGCGACAGCCCGCTCTTCAGCCGAACGCGAACAACGTGCGACTTCGCTTCGACTTTCGTTCGCTTTCCTCCGCCAGCCTTGATTTCCCGTACACCGTCCAGGACTTCCTGCCACACGTCGCGCTCGGCCTCGAACTTAGCCAGCGCCTTTCCAGTAAGTTTCTTACCCATCTCGAAACGCCTCGAACAACTGCCTCAGAATGTGTGCAGGGACGTTCTCGCGCTTGGCTTTGGCATAGCGGGTTAGCATCCAGAACTCGTTGGGCTTGTACCGCACATAGTAGATGATGCGGAACCCACCTCGCTTTCCCCTCCCCGGCCGAGCCCAGCGTGCCTTGCGAACGCCACCCGAGCCAGGAATAACTTCCCCGGCCTCGGGGTTCTGCATCAAGAACTGCTGTAGCTCGGAATACTCATCGTCGTCCAAGTAGGCGGGAAGTATCCGCTCGAAGATGGACGATTCGATGAACGTAAACACAAGCGCACTATACGCCATTGGCGTACGTAACGCAAGGCCGACGAATTCCGACAGGCGATTGGATGATCAGGAAGGGGCCGAACGCCCAGGTTCAGCCGCGGCCCTGCCGGAGCGAAGCGGAGGCAGGGACGTCGGCTGGAACCTGTTGTTGGACACCAGACTCGCGCACTGCCATGA